>Ga0182012_10002015_pt1 | contig 22197 bp, 17 predicted proteins | sample 612S2SmetaG_FD_120486 | JGI IMG/M metagenome (GOLD analysis project Ga0182012, IMG submission 120486) | Permafrost microbial communities from Stordalen Mire, Sweden - 612S2S metaG | ecosystem: Environmental > Terrestrial > Soil > Wetlands > Permafrost | place: Sweden: Stordalen | collected... | reverse complement strand
ATTACACGCCGAGCGTCATCGAATGGGGTATCTCGGTGGGTATGATTGTCGCCACCATCTTCCTCTACCGTCTGGGTGTGGCCTACCTGCACATCCTGCCCAAGGAGGAACAAGCTTCGGCGCACGCCGCCGATTAACCATCATGTTTCCTACGGGCCGGAGAGGTTTTTTGCGCTCCGGCCCTTTTCTTCGCCCACGCAAACCGGCCCGCACCGTGCGGGCGCATTCCGGCCATACACAAAAGCGCTCTGAAGGGTTAGGATCACTGGCATGTCATCGGCCGTTGAGCAGTGGATCTCGTCGCACCCGTACCTCGGCAAACTCGCCGAGTTCCAGCACATGTTGGACTCCATCTTTCAGCATCTCTCCGCGCCGGAGCTTGCCGCCCCAGCGTGGGAGAGCTGCGCCGCTGGGTATCGCGAAGGTCTTCCGCTGCTGGAGAACCCGGAGGCCAATCTCGCCCATCACCGTGCCGCCGCCGATCTTCTGCTGGCTGCCGCGCGTAAGCTGGCCGTGGTCGCGCCGGCGACGCTGCATTCGTCGGCCACCGAGTTGCTTAACTTCCTTGAGGCTTCTGTGGCAAATCGCCTTTCGGCCATTGAGTGGGTCGAGGGCCGCAGTCCGGAGGGTTTTACTCCCGTCGCGCCGGGGCTGTTGCGCGTGCTCGGCTGGCGGGCCATCCTGCGTACGCTCGCCCCGGTGCTTGCCTCCTACGCCGAGTGGCGCGGCCTTGAGCAAAACGATGAACAATGGATGCGCGGCTGGTGCCCGGTATGCGGCGCGCCGCCGGCCATGGCGCAGATCACGCCAGATGGCACCGAGCCCAGGAGCCTCGTCTGCGGCTGTTGCCATACTCTGTGGCAGTACCTCCGCATCGGCTGCCCTTACTGCGAAAACCAGGACCAGAACAAGCTCTTTATCCTCAACATCGCCGAAGAGCCCCTCTTCCGCCTGGACCACTGCGGCGAATGCAATGGCTACCTGAAGACCTTCAACGGAGTGCAGGATCTCGATCTGCATCTCTCCGACTGGTCCACCGTGCACCTGGATCTTCTCGCCCGCTCGCACAAGCTGGAGCGCAAGGCGCCCATTCTCTTTGAGGTCTAACGCAGCAGGCTGGCCTTCACTTCCGCCCCCACGCCGCAAGCCTCGGCCGTTTGCCTGCACAGCAGGCGGTGACCCCGGTTACAGACAGCGTTCTGCCGCTGTGTTCCCATAACTGCGCACTTTTTGTGCTCCGTTGACTGTGTTCCTGGTTCCCGCGGAATGTGTTCGACCCGAAGGAGATACCCATGGCAACCACACTTGCGGACAAGCGTGCGGATCTGGCTGGCCCCGGCATTGGCAACTATGCCGACGTAGATCGCATCCTGCCCAACGATTACAAATCCCTGCTCTCGCCCCGCGAGACTCAAAAGGCGCTCTACTCCGTAAAGCGCTACATCGAAGATCATCTCTGCACCGAACTCAACCTCATCATGACCGCCGTGCCGCTCATCGTGGACTGCGAGACCGGAGTCAATGACTTCCTCGACCGCGACGGCTCGCGCACTCCCATCCAATTCCACATCAATAACGACCGCAATGAGCACCCCATTGAGGCCCAGGTGGTGCAGGCCGCCACCAAGTGGAAGAGGATGGCCCTCAAGCAATTTGACTGCAAGGTGGAAGAGGGCATCTGCACCGACATGCGCGCCGTGCGCAAGGATTACTTCCTCGACCACGACCACAGTTGCTACGTGGACCAGTGGGATTGGGAGCGCGTCATGCGCCCCGGCGAGCGCAACCTGCACTTCCTCAAGATGATCGTCAGCGGCATCTGGAAGGTCATCGTCGGCGCCGAACGTTACGCCCAGAAGATGTTCCCGGCCCTGGTGGATTCGCGTTACCCGAACCTGCCCGAGCACATCCACTTCCTGCATGCCGAAGAGTTGCTGGCCATGTATCCCGACCTGCCGCGTAAACAGCGCGAAACGGCCATCCTGCAGCAGTACCCCGCGGTATTTCTCATCGGCATCGGCTGGCCGCTGAAAGATGGGCTGCCGCACGAGAACCGCGCCGCCGACTACGACGACTGGGTCACTCCTACCACGTTGCCCAACGGCGAAGAGGGCCACGGCCTTAACGGCGACATCCTCGTCTGGAACCCGGTGACCAGGCGCCGCCACGAGCTCTCCAGCATGGGAATCCGCGTCAATGCCGAGACCCTGCGCCAGCAGCTCACCATCTCCAACCAATTGAATTTCCTCGACTTCCCCTACCATAAGGCGATCCTGAACGGAGAAATTCCGCTCTCCATCGGCGGCGGCATCGGACAGTCGCGCACCATGATGTTGTTGCTGCGCAAGGCCCATCTCGGCGAGGTCACGGTCAGCGTATGGCCGAAGATCCTGAAAGAGATCGGCCACAAGCACAACATCCATGTGCTGGAATAACGCACTCGAATAACGCATGGGAATAGGCAGCAATGAAGTCTTGTTGCTGCAATCAGTTGCACACCACCGGGGCAGCACCTGGGGCGTGCAAAGGCCGTAAAAACCCACAGAGCGGAGTCCCCAGGGCTCCGCTCTTTTCGGCCCCTGTTACGCAACGGCCCTCGCACTTTGACGAAAGGATGAGGACCGGCTGGGATGCTCCAAATGCCGCTCCGTCAATACTCTCCGGGATGTATCTGCCCTGCCGGCAGGCCCCAAAGAGCGGCACGGAACAGGACAGTGCGTGCCCTGTTGTTCTGGAATCCGACAGCGCAAGCACGGGGCAATTTTCTTTAACCTACTGATAAATAAGAGATAACGATTTGGCCCGACAGTTGCACTTTCATGGTGGAAGCGGTGTGGAACGGGTTCTTCCGCCAGCGCCAGTCCGCAAAAAGAGGGCAGTGTGAGGGCTGGCCGGTGGTATCGTTTCTCCGCAAGGTGATGAGGAGCCGCAACTTGCAACAAGGGCTCGCGACGTTTTGGCGCGGCCTTCTGCAACCAGATATTGCTTCAGACATAGACAACGGATGGATGGAATGCGACGGATTGATACCGAGATAGCAGAAGTTATGTTGCTGGAGCCAAAGGTCTTTGGCGACGAGCGCGGATTTTTTCTGGAGAGCTATAACGCTCGCACCTTTGCCGACCTTGGCCTGAATCGCACGTTTGTGCAGGACAACCACTCGCGCTCTGCCCGTAACGTATTGCGGGGGTTGCACTTACAATTACGGCAGCCACAGGGGAAGCTGGTTCGGGTGGTCGCCGGGGCCATCTGGGACGTGGCTGTGGACGTTCGCCGCAGCTCGCCCACCTTTGGACGCCATGTTGGAGCCGAACTCACGGCGGAAAACAAGCAGATGCTATGGATTCCGGAGGGATTTGCGCACGGCTTCGTGGTGCTGAGCGAAACGGCCGACGTGCTCTACAAGGCGACGGATTTTTACGATCCCAGTTGCGAGCGCACGATACTGTGGAATGATCCTGCACTGGCGATTCCGTGGCCCATGAGTGGCGCGCCGACCCTCTCTGAAAAGGACCGCAAGGGGTTGCCGCTCAGCGAGGCCGAGCTTTTTGCCTAGCTCGGATTGCACAAAATCTGGATGGATTTAGCGGAACAGGATCAGGGTGACGATGGTGCGAATTCTACTGACGGGCGCGAAGGGTCAACTGGGCATGCAGCTGTTGCCGCGGCTGGTCGAGCAGGGTGAAGTGGTTGCCGTGGGCCACGCTGAATGTGACCTCTCCGATGCCGCCGCCGTGCGCCAGTTGGTGCGCCGCGTTGCGCCCGATGTGATTGTGAACGCGGCTGCCTACACGGCGGTGAATGAGGCGGAGAGCAACCGCGAACTGGCGATGGCGGTCAATGGTGTGGCTCCCGGGGTGCTTGCCGAGGAGGCAAAGAAAAGCTCCGCGCTGGTGGTGCACTATTCCACCGATTATGTTTTTGACGGCAGCAAAGAGGGACCCTACACCGAGGAGGACGCAACTGGACCGCTCAACGTGTATGGAGCAAGCAAGCTGGCCGGAGAGCGGGCGGTGGCCGCCGCCGGAGGACGCTACCTGGTGCTGCGCACAAGCTGGGTGTATGGCGCGGTGGGCAATAACTTTCTGCTGACCATTCTGCGCCTGGCCCGCGAGCGCGAGGAGTTGAAGATTGTGGACGACCAGGTGGGCGCGCCCACCAGCACCGGGCAACTGGCGCGGGCGACGGCGAAACTGGTAAGGCGTTACGGCGCGGCCGGTGAGGCGGAAACTCCTTCTGGTGTGTATCACACGACGGCGGCGGGCAGCGTGAGCTGGTGCGGATTTGCACGGGCGATTATCGCGGCTAACGCTGCGGCTGGCGCCAAGGATGGGGTGAAGGTGCGGCGCACGGTGGGCATCTCCAGTAAGGCGTACATCACTCCCGCGCCGCGGCCATTGAATTCCGTGTTGAGCAATGAGAAGTTTGGGCGCACGTTCGGCTTCCAGCTGGAGGATTGGCAAACGGCGCTGGCCGAGGTAATGGGCGAGTTGCGCGAGCAGGCGCAGGGCTAGAAGTTTTCCGGTCCACGGGCCGGGCAGTGAGTTTCATACGAAATCAGACGTGCAATGGCTGGAGGCCTACGAGTGGGACAGACGATTTTAGTGACCGGCGGCGCCGGATTCATCGGATCAAACTTCGTGTTACAGCGCGTGGCCGCCGGAGACCGCGTGGTGAACCTGGACAAGCTGACCTATGCGGGCAATCTTGGCAACCTGGCGTCACTGCAGGGTAACCCGACGCACGTCTTTGCGCATGGCTCGATTGAAGACGAGGCCCTGGTTCGCCGCCTTCTGGAGGAGCATCGCCCGCAGGCGGTGGTGAACTTTGCCGCTGAAAGCCACGTAGACCGCTCGATCGTCAGTCCTGAAGAGTTCATCCAGACGAACGTGGTGGGCACTTTCCGCCTGCTGCATGAGTCGCTGGCCTACTATCGCAAGCTGGACGCCGAGGCGCAGAAGGCCTTCCGCTTCCTGCACGTTTCCACCGATGAGGTTTACGGATCGCTTTCGGCGACGGATGCGGCGTTTACGGAAGACAAGGCGTACGAGCCGAACAGCCCGTACTCGGCGTCGAAGGCGGCAAGCGATCATCTGGTGCGCGCCTATCAGCACACCTATGGATTGCCAACGCTGACGACGAACTGCTCCAACAATTACGGGCCGTACCAGTTTCCGGAGAAGCTGATTCCGCTGGTTATATTGAACGCGCTGAACGGGCGTCCGCTGCCGATTTACGGCGATGGCATGAACGTGCGCGACTGGCTTTACGTGGGCGACCACTGCGAGGCCATTGCGCTGGTGCTGGAAAAAGGCCGGGTGGGTGAGACCTACAACATCGGCGGAGACAGCGAGAAGGCCAACCTGGACGTGGTGCGCACCATCTGCAGCATCATGGACGAGGCGAACCCGACGGGTGCGCCGCACGAGCGGCTGATCACGTTTGTGAAGGATCGTCCCGGGCACGACCGCCGCTACGCCGTAGACACGGCGAAGATCAAGCGCGAGCTGGGATGGAAGCAGCGGGAGAGCTTTGCCACCGGCATACGGCGCACGGTGGAGTGGTACCTGGCAAATCCGGAGTGGATTGCCGAGGTGACGAGCGGCGAGTACCGCCGGTGGATCAGCGCAAACTACGACCTGAGAGGGAGCAAGGCATGAAGGGCATCATACTGGCAGGCGGCTCCGGCACACGGCTCTATCCGGCGACCATCGCCATCAGCAAGCAACTGATCCCGGTGTACGACAAGCCGATGGTTTACTACCCATTGAGCACGTTGATGCTGGCCGGGATCAAGGACATTCTGCTGATCTCGACGCCGCTTGAGGTGCCGCGCTTTCGCGAGTTGCTGGGCGACGGAAAGCGCTGGGGGCTGAACATCAGCTATGCCGAGCAGGCGAAGCCCGAGGGGCTGGCACAGGCATTCATCATCGGCGAAGAGTTTATCGGCGGAGACGCCTGCGCGCTGGTGCTGGGCGACAACATTTTCTATGGGCAGGATATGTCCAAGCTGCTGCAACAGAGCGTGGCGCAGAAAAGTGGGGCGACGGTGTTTGCTTACGCCGTGCAGGACCCAACCTCCTATGGCGTGGTGGAGTTCGATGCCGAGGGCAGGGCCATCAGCATTGAGGAGAAGCCGGAGAAGCCGCGTTCGCGCTTCGCCGTGACGGGATTGTATTTCTACGACGCGCAGGTGGTGGAGCTGGCCAAGGCCTTGAAGCCGAGCAAGCGCGGCGAGCTGGAGATCACTGACCTGAACCGCATCTACCTGGAGCGGGGCGAGCTGAACGTGGTGACATTCGGCCGCGGCACGGCGTGGCTGGATACGGGCACGCACGACAGCATGCTGGAGGCCGCAAGTTTCATCGCGACCTTGGAGAAGCGGCAGGGATTAAAGATTGCGGCGCCGGAAGAGGTCGCTTATCGCATGGGCTTCATCACGCGCGAGCAGTTGCGCGCCTTGGCGGAGCCGCTGGTGAAGAGCGGCTATGGGAAGTATCTGCTGCAGATCGCCGACGAGTAAGCTTTAGAGGCAAAAGGGAAGGCGCGTCCGAAAAACGGGCGCGCCTTTTGCTTTTCTGCGGATCGCGCGGATGATTGTCAGGCGTTTTGCGGCTGGCTCATTGCGCGCCGGGGTTCATCCACTTTTCCATCGTGGCACGCAATTCGGCGCACTGGCGGGCAAGGGCCTCGACGAGCGCTTCGGGATGGGTAGAAGCGCCGGTCTTACAGTCGGACTCCAGGTTGGCGGCGGTGCGGGCCAGGCGCACGGCGCTCACATTGCCGGCCGCTCCCTTGATGCGATGCGCCATTTTGCCCACGGCCGCGACGTCGCCGGCCTGCATCATGCGCTGTAACTCCCGCAGGTCATTCTCCAGACTGGAGAGAAATTCGACGGCGATGTTCTGCGCCAGGTCGGAGTCGTCCATCATGCGCCGGACGAAGTCTGCGTGGTCAAAGACGATCTCCGCGGTGGGCATACCTGTGGCAGAGGACTGGACAGAAGGCTGCGCAGGAATCTCCGCAGGCAGCCAGCGACGGATGGCGGCCAGCAGCAGGCGGGGATCGATGGGCTTGGTGACGTAGTCGTTCATGCCCACCCCGAGGCAGCGGGCTTCGTCACCGGCCATGGCGTGGGCGGTCATGGCGACGATGGGGATTTCGTGATCGAGCACCGTGGAGGCGCTGCTGCGTATCTGGCGCGTGGCCTCCATGCCGTCCATTTCCGGCATCTGCACGTCCATCAGCACCAGGTCATAGTGCTGGCGGCTGAGCGCCTCCAGGGCCTGCACGCCGTTGGCGGCTGTGTCGGCGTGCAGATTCATCTTGCCGAGAATGCCGAGGGCAACCTGTTGATTGGTCAGGTTGTCCTCCACCAGCAGGATGCGCGCGGGATAGCCCGCGGCAGGAACCTGCTGCATGGGCAACTGCAGCAGCCCGCTGCGCTTCTTGGAGGACATCAGCTTCAGGTCCATGTCCGGCAGCGAATGGAAGGTCGCGGTAAACCAGAACTCCGAACCCTGACCGGGCTCGCTCTCCACTCCAATCTCGCCGCCCATGATGCCGACCAGCTCCTTGCAGATGGTGAGGCCCAGGCCGGTGCCGCCGAATTTGCGCGTGGTGGAGGAATCCGCCTGGGTGAAGCTGGCGAAGACCAGTTGCTGCTGTTCGCGGGGGATGCCAATCCCAGTGTCACGGACACTGAAGCGCAGGCGGATCAGCCCGGCCTCCTCCCACTGGCGCGTGACGTTGACCACCACCTCGCCCTGCTTGGTGAACTTGATGGCGTTGCCAACCAGGTTGATAAGAACCTGCTGCAGGCGTCCGGAATCGCCGCAAAGTCGCTCGGGGACATCCCCCTCCGCCTGGCAGACGAAGCGCAAACCCTTCTCGCTGACCGGGAACTCCATCATCTTGGCCAGCTTGCTCAGCAGGGGGCGAAGTTCGAACTTGGCCGACTCCAGTTGCAGCTTGCCGGCCTCCAGTTTGGAGAGGTCGAGAATATCGTTGATCAACTGCAGCAGCAGCCCGGCGTTGGCGCCAATCAGCTCGGCGTAGTGGCGCTGCTTGGGTGAAAGTTCCATGTCCAGCAGCAGGGCGTTGAGGCCGATGACGCCGTTGAGCGGGGTGCGAATCTCATGGCTCATGTTGGCCAGGAACATGCTTTTGGCAGCCGTGGCGGCCTGGGCTTCGGTGGCGGAGGCGTTGGCGCGCGCGGTCTCGGCTTCCAGTTGCTGGTTCAGGCGGCCTGCGTCTTCCAGTGTTTTGCGGAGCGCCTGCTCGGCGCGCTTGCGGTCGGTAATGTCCACCGAGATGTAGGCGACGCGCCCAGCGCCGGCCGGGAAGACGTTGACCAGGCAGTCGCGCTTCTGGCGCGCGAAATGTTCTTCAAAGGTGATGGGGCGCAGGTCATCCACCACCATGCGCAGAGCCAGGTACATGGTGGCGGCATCCTGCTCGGAGAGCATGGCGGAGATGGGACGGCCGAGGATCTCCTCACGGCGGCGGCCGAGCTGGCTGCCGAAGGTGGCGTTGGCGGCCAGCAGAAGCCAGTCGCAGATGCTGCCCTGGGGGTCGCGGACGGCCTCCAGCAGCGCCACCCCGCTGAGAGAGTTCTCAAAGAGCAGGCGATAACGGGTCTCGCTGCGTTGCAGTTCGCTGGTGCGCGCCTCCACCTCGGTGTTCAGCGAATAGCGCTGCCATCCCAGGTTGCCGACAAAGGCCGCGGCGATGGTGCTGAGCGCCAGTCCCAGGAAGAAGGCCTGCCATCCAGTGCGGCGGGCGTGGACGGTGGAGAAATCCGGGCCGGGGCGAATGACGGTGGCATAGGTTTTGCCGTAAGCCAGCACGGGCCACATCAGCACCAGGTCGGGCTTGCTGAAGCGGCTGCGCAGGTTGGCGCTACCCTCGGCGCGATCCTTGCGTGTGGTGGCCAGCATCTCCGGCTCGTGTCTCGTATTCAATTCGACAAGGTCGGCGGTCAGCGCCGTGGAGGCGTCGGAGAGCATCCGGCTGAACAGGCTCTGCAGGCGGATGACGAAGAGGGCGAAGCCACGCAATTGCGTTTGCCCGTTGGCATCGGTGGTATAGACGGGGCGGAAGACGAGCAGGCCCTTCTGCCGCTCCGTCTCCTGCACGAGCGTGATCGGGTTGGTGGCCACCGCGGTCTGGCTGCGCGCCGCTTCATCGAGCGCCGAGCGCCGCATCGGCTCCGAGCCAAGGTCGAATCCCACGGCGCGCTCGTTGCCGGCGCGCGGTTCGACGTAGGCCACGGGATAGTAAACGGTTCTTCCGCTGGCGGGCTCGGGCTCACCTTTGGCGTTGCGCTGGAAGATGGTGTAGCCGGGAGTGTTCTGCCGCTGGATGGCCGCTTCGACTCTGGCTTTCTGTGCGGCCGGCACGGCGGGAATCCACTCGTAGGCCTGGATGGCGGCCGACTGCACCAGCGGACGGACGAAGTACGTGAAGTCCTCGCGACTCAGGTTGGAGCGGGTCTCACAGAAGCGGCCGACGGAATCCACCTGGTTGTCCAGGTCCACGAAGGTCTGGCGCAGGCGCGCCGCCTGCACGCCGGCCATCTGGCGAAAGACCTCGGCGCGGAAGCGCATGTCAAAGCGATTGAGGATGAGCGCCACGGCGAGAGTGACGCTCAAGCCGCAGGCCAGCACCACCGCCGACTCCAGATAGCGCATCCACATCGGCCAGCCGGAGGCCGGACGCTCCTGGCGATACTGCAGCAGCAAGGTGATCGTCAGGTAGAGGACGATGAAGAGCAGGGTGAAGCCGATGGCGGCCAGCCGGAAGTGCAGAACCTGAATCTGCCAGTCGGTGGTGGCCACATCCATGCCCACCGCCAGTAGCATCTTGCCGGTGTGGGGATCTTCCACCGGCGCGTAGGCGGAGACGTAGGTGCCGGACTGCTTCTGGTAGGGAGCCACGCTGCGCGCGGTCCGGGTGCGGAAGACCGCTTCCAACCCAGCTGGCGGCTGGACGAAGGGCGTTCCCGGAGCAGAGGCCTCTTGATCATTGTCGTTATAGCTCTGCGGGCCGAAGACCAACTGGCCGTTGCGCTGGGCCACCATGTAGATGCCGCGCGCGCTGGTGTAGGGCAGATAGGTCTGGAACTGCTCATGCAAGCGGCGGAAGCGGGCATCCTGCTGATCGGCGCGGGTGAAGGTGAGGCCCTTGAGGTCGGAGGGGTTCATGCTGGCGGCCAGACTATTGGCCTCGGCCAGAAGACTGGCCCCGATCTCTTCATCCAGCAGGCCGCCCGAGAGGTGCGCGCTCCACCACCCGGCGGTGAGAACCACCAGCAGCAGCAGCGGAGTGGCGGCGTTCCAGATGTAAACGGCGGGGCGGCGCCGGGAGCTGCGCGCGGCCGTCCAAAGCCCCAGCAGGGCGACTGCGGCGGAGACCAACAGCAGCCAGAGAGAGACATCCTGGCCCTGCCAAAGCGGAGCCTGCCGCATGGGCAGATTCTCCACCAGGAAGCGAACCTCCGGTACGCTGAGCAGCGCGGCCAGTCCGAAGACGACCATGCCGACACCGGCCAAGGCAAAGCCTCGGCGCTGCCATCCGGTACTCTTGCGGGCGGCCATGGCAAAGGCGAGCGCGGCCAGCATGGCTCCCGGGGCGGCCAGCACAAAGCTGGCACAGGCGGCAAAAGAGCTCATCCCCAGGCGCAGCGAGGAGAAGGCCAGCAACAGCAGCGGCACCAGTCCCCAGCGCGGCACGCGCATGCCCTGTGCCCACAGCGCGGTGCGTCCGAACTCCAGCAGAACCACGAAGGATGCCAGCGAGAGCAGGAGGTTGAGCTTGTCGGAGTAGGGCAGTGCCGGGTACGAGGCGCACAAAAGCTGCATCCACTGTTGTACGCCGGCGATGAGGCAGAACCAGCCAAAGAGGCGGAAGCGGAACTCGGCGGCCTCCCGGAGACGGCGGCTGTAGGTCAGCACATACTGCAGCAACAGGAGAATCCCGCAGAGGAAACAGAGATAGTCGAGGGGAATTCTCATCAGGCGTCCTTGTTGGCCGGGGCGGGGGCCTTGCTCCACCCTTTTTGGTGGCCACAACGAATCATTGCAGCAGACATTGAATGCGAAATGCAACGGAAAGGTTGCGTTTTCCGGGTGCGGCGGTAACCTGTAAGCGCGGTACCCGGAAGAAGTATGATGTCAAACACAGGCCGCTGATTCATAATGGCTGCGGGCTGACCAGGCTTATGAGCAAAGACAACACAGGTCCGATTTTCGTAGTGGACGACGACCCCAACCAGCGCATGATTCTGGAGCACTGGCTGACTCGCGAAGGCTACGAGGTGGTTCTGCTGGAGAGCGGCGAGGCTTGCCTGGAAGCCTTGAGCGAGGAACTGCCGGCGGCCATCTGCCTGGACCTGAACATGCCCGGCTTTGGCGGCATGAATACCCTGGAGCACGTCCACCAGCACAACCCCATGCTGCCGGTCATCGTGCTGACCAGCGACGACGCGGTGGATACCGTGGTGAAGGCCATGCGCCTGGGCGCCCGCGACTACCTGACCAAACCTCTCGACCAGACCAAGCTGCTGACCACGATGGCCAACGCCATTGAGGTGGGAAGGCTGGCGATGCGCGTCAGCCAGTTGGAGCGCGAGGTGGAAGGCCGCGGCTATCCCGGCATCGTTGGCAACTCGGCGCCAATGAAGGCCGTCTTCCGCCAGCTCGACCGGCTGTGCATCAGCGACGTTACGGTGCTGATTCACGGCGAGAGCGGCACGGGCAAGGAACTGATTGCGCGCGCCATCCACTCCAACGGCAGCCGCGCGCGCGGACCGTTTGTGGCCGTCAACCTGGCGGCCGTGCCGGAGACGCTGATGGAAAGCGAGCTCTTCGGCCATGAGAAGGGTGCGTTCACCGGCGCCATCAACCGCCGAATCGGACGCTTCGAGGAGGCCAACAAGGGCACGCTTTTCCTGGATGAGGTTGGCGAACTCAGTCAGCAGGTGCAGGTCAAGCTGCTGCGGGTGTTGCAGGAGCGCACCTTCCAGCGCGTGGGCGGCAGCGCCAAGCTCAGCTCGGACTTCCGGCTGGTGACGGCCTCGCACCGCGACCTTGAAGAAGAAGTTCGCCAGGGACGCTTCCGCCAGGATCTGTATTTCCGCTTTGCCGTCTTTGAACTCGGCCTGCCGCCACTGCGCGATCGCCGCGATGACATTCCGGCGCTGGCCCGGGCCTTTGTAAGGCAGATGGGCGATGGCCGCGTGGATGGCGTTTCCAACGCCGCCCTGCAAATCATGATGGGCTACGACTGGCCGGGCAACATCCGCGAGCTGCAGAACATGATTCAGCGCGCGCTGGTGGTGTGCAACGGCAAGGAGATTCTGCCGGAAGACCTGCCGGAGCGGATTGGCGCCACGGCGCCAGCCGCGGCTGTTGCGGTGGCGCTGCCGGAAGAAGATTCCGCCGATGACGCAGGTGACACAACGCTGGAGGACTACTCGCGCCGGTTGTTCATCCAGGCGCTGACCCGCCATGAGGGCAACGCCTCGGCTGCGATGCGCGAACTCAATATTGGGAGAACGCGCTTCTATCGCATGCTGAAGAAGTTCGGACTGGAAGGCAAGATTGACGAGTTGCGGCAGGTGAAGTAGTCGCCGCATCTTGCCCGAGCCTCCGGCAGCGTGCAGAAGTTTGTGGAAGGAAGGTCTGGGGTGGATCTCAACTGGCGCGAGCGCGTAAAGCCGGAGTTCGCGACTATGCTGCCAAGCTTTCTTCAGAATCTTGCGATGGAGAGCGCGCGGCTGGCAGGCCTGCTGGAGCGCTCTGACTTTGACGCCCTCGCGCGCATCGGCCACAACTTCAAAGGCTCCGCCGGATACTTTGGCCTGGCAGAACTGGGCGAGATTGCCTGCGCGCTGGAAATCTACGCGCGCGCGGGAGACGCCTCGCGCACCGCGGCCACCATCCGCGAGTGGCAGACGCTGCTGCGGCGGATGGAACTGACTCCGCGCTGAGTTCGACCCCTTCAACGTTCGTCTCCGTCACGCCATCCGACTAAAGAAACAGATCGCGAATCCACTGCGCGCGCATCTGGAACCATGCGTCGCGAGTGTTATCCAATGCGCGGCGGCGGGCGGCGCGGGCGGCATCGGCCACAACTTCACGCTGCTCGTGCAACTGCGCCAGCTTCTCGCTCAGGCTCTGGGGATCGTCGAGCGGCGTGATGAAGCCGTCGAGACCATTACGCACCGTGTCCTCGCTGGCGGGAGTGCGGAAGGCGAGAACGGGCAGGGCGCAGGCCATGGCATCCCAAAAGCCGCGGCCGAAATCGGTGGTGCGGTGGACCATGGCGAAGAGGTCGAATTCGCGCAGCGTGCGGTAGAGCGGCTCGCCGGGCAGAATGCTGCCGGGCAGAGTGACCTGCTCCTGCAATCCGCGCGAGGCGATCAGCGTGCGCAGCAGAGCCGTGTTGGGGCCGCTGCCGTAGAGCGACGCATCCACGCGGACGCCGCGTTCCTTGAGCAAGCCGATGGCCTGGATGAGCATCTCCAACCCCTTGAGGCCGGAGTGACGGCAGGCGGCGCCGATGCGCAGCGGCCGTCCGCTCTGCAGGCTTTTGAGGCGGGTCTCCAGCGTGTCGGAAGAGATGACATCCTGCGCGGTGTGCAGAGACTGGCGGATGGCGATGCCGTTCTTCGCGGAGAGCCGGAAGCGCTGCACTGCGGCAGGCGTGTGCAGAAAAGTCAGCGAAGCCGAGGCCGTCATGCTGGCCACGTTGCGTTCCATGCGGGCGAGCGCGCGCTTGCGGCGCATGCGATGCCAGGCGGTGCCTGCGGTGCGAACCCACTCCCAGCCGAGCATGTCCACAAAATCTTCGGCCACCACCATCAGAGTTTTCTTGCCCATGCGGTTGGCAAGGTCATGCGCGTAGCGCAGGCCATCATACGGTGCGAAGCCGTTGGAGGAATGCACCAGGTCTGCCTTCTTCACCTCGCGGCGCAACACCGCGCGGATCGCCGGCCACTTCCACGCATCCAGGCGCGAATTGACGACGGGAAAACCGGCGAAGCTGACGCCGCTATCCTCCGGCAATGGGATGGAGCCGGGGCCCCAGGTCTCAAAGCGCGAGTAGGCGGGGATCTCCGGGGCGGCCACGCGCACGTGGCCAAAAGACTTTGCGAGCGCCGTCAGGTCGAGCGCCCAGAGCTGGTCCACCACGGGGACACCGGCGGCGTTGCGCGTGAAGGGAATCTGCGTCACCAGAAGGTACGCAATCGGCTTGTCCATTACAGAGCTCCAGCCGCGACACCGGCGGCAATTTCATCGTAGATTCCACGCACGTCGCGCACCCGGGCATCCCAGGAGTGCAACTGCTCGGCGGCCAGGCGTCCGCGGCGTCCGCGCTCGCGCCAGGCATTGGGATTGGCGCGCAGATCGCGCAGCGCATCCTTGAGGCCAGCGATGACGGCGCGGGAATTTTCCGGTTGAATCAGGCGGCCAATCTCCGGGGTAATGATTTCCGCCGGGCCGCCATGGGCGATGCCGATGACGGGGCGCGCGCAGCTCATCGCCTCCAGCAATACGGCGCCGCCGGATTCGCGAACGCTGGGCAGGCAGAGCGCGTGCGACTGCTCAATCTGGCGCACGACTTCATCGGCATCCAAGGCCCCGGTAAAACGCACGGAGTTGCCAAGCTCGGCGGCCTGCTGCTGCCAGGTTTCACGCATGGGGCCGTCGCCAACCACAACCAGCTCGATGGGACCCTCGCCGCGCAGTTCTTTCATCGCGTCCAGCAAAAGCGAGAGCGCCTTGGCGGGAATGAGGCGGCCGACGAAGACGATGCGCAGCGGATTGGTTTCGCTTGGAGCGGCAGGCCATGGCGTGGCGCGGAACTGCCGCGGGTCCACGGCAATCTCCATCATGGGACGGGCTACGGCGCGCTCATCGGCCGTCAGGCTCTGCAGCGTGGATTGATTCGCGGTAAGCACCACGTCTCCGCAGAGGCGGCGGCCCATGACGCTGCGAAGAGGCTTGGAAAGGTCGCGCAGGCCGTAGAGCCAGGCACTATCAGCCTTCATCAGCTCAGGAAACTGGCTGGGCGTGCGCAGTCCGCCGTTGAGCGGGCCGCGCACCAGGGGCAGGCCGAGTCCGCCGAGGCGCGTAGCCGACGAAGGCGATACGGGAGTGACGGCGTGGACTACGTCCCATGTAACACCGGCACGCATCTTCTCCTGCGCCAGGCGATAGAGCGAATGGTCGTAGGCGAAGAAGTCCACCGAAGAGAGCAGGAAGACTGAGTGCTCGCTGTTGGGAAAGAGGCGCTTGGCTGTGCGATAGAGCGGTGCGGCCAGCCATTCGGTGTCAATCCAGAGAATGTCAGTATTCGGCAGCGGCGCGCCATGGGCTTCCAACGCCTGGCGATTGCGGACATGGGTGGCCAGCGTGACGTGCATCTGCCCGGCCAGGCGGGAGTACCACTCCCAGCCAATTTGCGAGACGCTGCCGCGCCCCGGGGCGCACTGGTAGGCGCTAAGGAGAACTCGCTTCATGCCGTCGCCTTTCGCGCGATGGGGCGCGCCGGAACTCCGGCAACGACCTGGTTGGCGGCGACGTTGTGTGTGACCACGGCGTTGGCGCCCACCACGGCGTTGTCTCCGATGGTGACGCCGGCGAGGACGGCCGCGCCGCGACCGATCCACACGTTGCGTCCGATGGTGATGGGGGACGAGTCATGGCCGGCACAGCGCACCATTTCGCTGCCGTACTTGTGGTTGGCGTCGCGGATGCTGACGTACTCGCCGATCATGGCGTCATCGCCGATGGTGACCGAGCTGAAGCTGACGATGTGCGTGCCGCGCGAGATGACGGCGCGGTCTCCGATGACGATACGCCCGTTCTCCTGCGTCTCAAGGTGCAGGCCGGGAGAGAGCATCAGCTCGCGGCCCAACTTGATGTTGGCCGTGCCCGGCACGTCGGGCGCGCCAAGGACGACAACGGAGCTATCGAGCGGTGTGCGCAACTGCGCGGCCAGGCAGGAAAAAGCCCACATGCGGCGCCCACCCTCGCGCAGCCCGGCGCAGGGGCGCAGCACGGCCACCAGCATCCGGGAGAGCACGCGTTTGAAAAGTTGTTTCATTTGTATTCGATCAGTCCCCGCTGTTTTTCCTGCGCCATGTCACGCCGGTAGGCCAACTGGCCGGCAAGAATCGGGAACTGCTGAAAATGGCTGTGCACTCCGTAGCAGAGCAGGGTGAAGTGATCGGAACTCTTCCAACTGGAGCGTATGGCGGAGCGAACCACCAGCGCGCCCAGCAGGATCATGCCCACAGCCAGGGGGATCCAACTGCGCAGCAGGAGCGACGCGGCGGGCGGAAGCAGCAGGAGTGCGGCCAGCATCAGCGCGCGACGCGCATTGCGTCCGGTCTCACTGCTCCACATGGGCTGGGCGTAGCTGCGGGTGCGCTGGGCCAGTTGCGCGTAGGCATAGCCGGCGCGCACGGCGCGCCGCCAATACTGCGAGAAGCGAGTGATGGCCAGGTAGTGCCCGGTCATGGCGGTGTCAATATGCAGAATCTCGTATCCGGCGCCGCGCAGGCGGGCGCAGAGTTCGGGCTCCTCGCCGGCGATGAGCGACGCGTCGAAGCCGTTCACCTCTTCGAGGCAAGCGCGGCGCATCAGCACGTCTCCGCCGCAGAACTCGCTGACGCCGGGCGCGTAGACCCAGTCAAGATCGAGCACGCGGTGATAGAAGTTGGCGGTGGGGCGTAGCTCGCGGCGATGTCCCCAGACGGCGGCGGTGCGCAGGCTCGTAGCGGCCTCCAGCGCAGTCTTCAGAAAATTGGGATCAACGATGGTGTCGCCATCGAGAAAGAGAATCCACTCGCCGGCAGCGGCCTTCCATCCAGCATTACGCGCGCGGGCGGCCGAGCAGCGGCCCGTCAACTCCACCACGGCGGCGCCAAAGCGCAGAGCGCGGGCCACACTGCCGTCCGTAGAACCGGAGTCCACATAGACCATCTCCGTGCCAGGCATCTCTCCCAACATGGCGCGCACGGATTCCAGGCAGCGCACCAAGCGCTCGCCCTCGTTACGGCCGATGATGACAACCGAGATTCTCTCGCTCACGCCCAGCACTCCTCAATCAATTTGCGGTACTGCTTTGCGCCGTATTCGGCGGAGTAGTTTTCCTGCAGCCGGCGGACTGCGGCGGCGGAGAGCTGGTTGAGCCGTCCCGCGCCGGCCGTCTGGAAATAACGCAGGAGCAGGGCCAGGCTTTTCGCGTCGTTGGAGCGGAAGTGCATGCCGCTGATCTCCGGCACAACGATGCTGCTGGCGCCGCCCTGATCCGGCACAAGGATGGGCAGGCGGGCGGCCATCGCCTCCAGAATGGCAAGGCCGAAGGGCTCTTCCGGGCAGAGATGCAGCAGCAGATCGGAGGCGGCCATCTCCTCCGGCGTCGAACGGAAGCCAAGGAAATGTACGTTGGGATAACCTTGCTCAGCGCGCTGGCGCAGGCGGACTTCATCTTCGCCGCTGCCGAGAATGCGGAATTCAATCTCGCGCAGCGCGGGATCGCAATCAATGGCGTCCATCAGCAGGTCAATGCGCTTGATGGGGTCCAGCCGGGAGACGATGAGCACACGCCGTACGCCATCCTCCGTAAAGGGCGCACGGGTCAGTGCGGGATTGGCGCGCTCCGGGGTGAGGAAGTTTTCGATGACGTGGATACTGTTTGGGTCGCTGCCGTTGACGATAAGACGGCTGCGTACGTACTTGCTGACGGCGACTTGCTCCACGCCGAAGAAGCGCAGCAGGCGCTTGCGGCGATAGCTCAAACGCTCTTCGGCCCCGCCGTGCACCACCTGCAGGTTGACCGACTTGCAGTGGTACAGAAAATCCCACACGGCGGCGGCCAGCGAGTGCGCCACCCGCGTGTTGATGGTGAGGACCCGGGGATTGTTGGCAAAGAAGCGGCGGATGGCCCACAGGTGCTTGAACGCACCGCGGAAGACCATCGTCTGGTAGCCCAGGCGCTGAGCCTCGGCGTGCACGGGACCCTCGGGGGCGATGATGACAACCTGGAACTCCGGTCCCAGGGCCTGTGCCGTGGCCAGCGCCATGCGCTCGGTTCCGTAGAGGTTGCCGCTATGCAGTGAGTAGAGCAGCGGAATCATTCTGTTCCTTCCTTGCGGTCACGTTGTTCAGTACCGAACCCAGCGTGTGCGGGTGCAGGTATTCAATCTGTTTCATCACGGCCTTGATCTCCTTGCGGTTATCAACTTCCGCCCGCGAGATCAGCATCATGGCGTCCACTTCGCGGATCAGTTCCTCGGTCAGCAGCGAGCCGGGCAGCGGGGCGGCGTCAATCAGAATCAGGTCGTATTGTTTGCGAGCTTCTTCCACCAGCAGTTCCACCATGTCGCCGCTCATCATGGCCATCTCCTGCGCGCCGTTGCCCACGCCGATGCGGTCGGGCAATTCGAGCGTGCCGGGATGGATGCAATCTTCGAGGCTGGCCTCGCCGTTCATCCAGTGCGCCAGGCCGGGGCGGGAGATTCCCTCCTCATAGCGCTCGTCGGGAGTCTGCGAGTTGGCTTCCACCACCAGCGTGCGCACCTTCAGCTTCTCCAATGCCTTGCCCAGTCCGAGGGCCACCGTGCTGGAGCCGGAGCCATGCTTCATGGCGCTAAGCACGAGCGCCTTGTTGGGTAACTCGGAAAGGTGGCGGCGCACAATCACCGCCAGCCGGATCGTCTCTTCGGCGCCGGCCATGCTGCCGCTGATGCTGGGCAGCCATCCCGTCACCGGCAATCCGAGCGCGGCCTCCAGTTCGCGGGCCGAGCGCAGGCCCGGCTGCAGAAAGTCCGCGCCCACCGGCACTGCCATTGCAATTGCCAAGGCAAGGGCCATGACAATCACCAAGAGCTTCTTGCGTCCGCCGTTGACCGGGATGACCGGCTGCATGGCAGGCGAGAAGATGCGCACGTAGCCCGGGCTCTTCACTTCCAGCTGCAGGGTTCCAATGCGGTCTTCCGTCATGTTCAGGCGATGGCGCAGGCGCTCCAGCTCTTCGCCCAGTCCGAGGGCGCGCTGATAGTTGCGCATATAGTCGTTGGCCTTGGCCTGGATGGCGGCCGACTCCTGTGAGAGCTTGTGCTCCATTTCGGCGTTCTGCGCCAGTTTGCCGCGCTGGATGCTGTGCAGGTTGCTGGCCGCCAGGCGCTTGGTCTCCTGCGTGGCGCGGTCAAGCTCGGCGTCAATGGCGGCAATGTCTTTTTCCGCGGCAATGCGCCCCGCGTGCTTGGGACCCAGTCCCTGGATACGCATCAGCAGATCGGCACGGCGCGTGACGAGCGCGGAGCGGTAGCTGATGAGCACCTGGTCGTGCTGCGCCTGGTCGTCGGCCGTGGCCTGGATGCTCTGCTCGACGGGATCATTGGGATGGCCGCCCATCGAGGCTTCGGCCGAGATGCGCTGGCGGCGCGCGTCCATCAACGCGTCCAGATTTTCTCCGGCCAGCTTCTCGTAATTGTTGATGACGCCGCCGTTGAAGAGCGTGGTGCCGAGCTTCTGGGCCACCTCATCGCGCTCCTGCGTATCGGCCGCAATCTCTGCCTGCAGGCGCTCGCGCTCCTCGTGCAGGTACTTCAGGCGGGAGTCGCTGTCGTAATACATCTCCTTACGCGCCACTTCGATGTAGTGCTCCATGATGGAGTTGACGATATCGGCCAACCCGTTGGGCTTGCTGCCCTCCAGGCGGACGGTCATCTGATAGGTGTCCGGCACGGCGGCAATCTGCAGGGCTCCGCGCAGGCGATCGGTGGCGTTGCGGTCGCTCTCATGCGGGGCGCGGAAGTAGATGGCGCCGGGCTCGTTGCCCAGCACCACCGGCTGCACGATGTCATAGCGATTGATGGTGTGCGCCTGCTGCTGCATGAACTCGCGGAACTGGCTGTTGGACTGCAAGTCCTGTTCCTGATCGGACTCCAGGTTGCGCCAGGTGCGCGGCGAAATGTAGAGCACGCCCTCGGCCTGGTACTTGGGCTTGCCCTTGATCCACGCCCCAGGAATGCCCAGGAAGAGAACGATGGCCGCGGCGCAAACGCCCTTCTTCCAGTGCGAGCGCAGGGCGCGCATGAAGTCGAGCTGGCGGCCGCTGCCGCTGGGCTGCTCGTCGCTTTCTTTCTCGTGTTTGAATTGATGGATCATCAGAAATTCTTGATTCCGCTGGCGAACATCATGTAGGAGGTCGCCGGGCTGAGTTGCTGGAGGACGTAGCCGAACTTCGCGAAGCCGCTGCGCGGCACGTAGATGATGTCGCCATTTTCCATGGCGACATCCTTGCTGGGCCCCTTGCGCACAATATCGTTCATGGCAACTTCGCGATCCACTTTGGCGCCGTGACGCACCAGGTGGATACTCTTGGCGGCGTTCAGCGTCGGGCCGCCGGACTGCATCAGCGCATCCATAAAAGTCATGTCCGGTGTCAGATGCACGGCTCCGGGATGCGCCACCTCGCCCATCACGTAAACCAGTTGGTCGTCACCGTCGGGCAGGAAGAGAGTGTCGTCGCGCTGCAAGCGGATGTTGAGCGCCAGGTTGGTGCCGTTCAACAGGCTGCGCAGGTCCACCCACACCACCTTGTCGTTGCCGCGGAAGAGGACGCAGCGCGTGAGGGGCTTCTCGTTACCACTGCCCAGGGCGGGCAATGCGCCGGCGCGCGCCACGGCCTCCAGCAGGGTGGGCTGGCGGTCAAAGTGCATAAGCCCCGGCTGCGCCACGCGGCCCAGCACAAAGATGCGCGTGCCCTCGTAATGCAGCACGGCAACCGTCACCTTCAGGTTCTCGTAGGAATCTTCCCAAGCCTTGGCGGCCGATTGCTCTACTTCTTCGCGGCTCAGGTTGGCCACCTTCAGCACGCCGGCGTAGGGCAGGGTGATTTTGCCGTCCGGGCCGATGATCTGCTTGGCGCTCAACTCCGGACGCCCCCAGACGTCAATCTGAATCTCATCGCCCTCCGCCAGCTTGTAGTCGGTCTCCGGCGCGGCCTCGAACTCCTTCAGCAGGTCCATCGCGGTTGCGGAGTGGCCCTTTTGGCGCGACACGAAGTCGTTCTCCTGGCCGTTCAGGGTCTGCGCGGTCAGGCCGAGCGCGGCGCCCAGCATCAGAAAGAAGACCGCCAGTCCGTGACGAATGAACCAGCGAAACGAATTTGTGGACAGAAAGCTCATGCCATAGTGAGTTGCACCTGGCGTGCCAATCGGCATGATTATCTATCTTGATGATATGGAAAGACTTAATTTGTATTTCCGGAATCCGGTGCAGGGTGGCCGCATCCGGTTTTAAGACACCGCCAGACGTGGCCGGCACGAAACGGAACAGCCCCAGAGGGTGTTCTCAGCCCTGGGAAGGCAGGTCTTTGCGGGGAATGTTCCGGGCCGGGATGCCCACGGCGATGTGTCCGGCGGGGACGTCGCGGATGACGACGGCGTTGGCGCCAATCTGGGCATCGTCGCCGATGTGGATTTTGCCGAGAATCTTGGCTCCGGCGCCGATCTCCACCCGGTTGCCGATGACGGGCGAGCCGGGCTCGCCGATCTTCTTCATGCCGATGGTAACGCCATTGCGCAGGATGCAGTCGTCGCCGATGACGGTGTCTCCGCTGACGATGATGCCGCCAAAGTGCTCGATGCGGAAGCGATGGCCGATGGTGACTTCGCAGGGCAGGTCAATGCCGGTCAGGATCTGCGAGGCCAGCTTCATCACCCGGTAGAGCATGGAAAACGGCAGGCGCAGCGGACGCCAGCCGATGGTGTATCTCCAGCGCCCCAGGCGATAGGGAACCATCACCCAGAAACCCTGGCGAGAGAACTCGCGGTCGTAGATGCGGAAGTCTTCCAAGATGTTGTTAAACATGGCTTTACCAGGGGCGAGCGGGAGAGAGCCGTCCGCCGCGCGTCTCCTTCCATGCATTGCCGAACAGGTGCTCGATGGCGGCCGATTCTTCGGCCTTGGCCTTGGCCTCCGGCTGGGGATGGCGCTGGTTTTTCATGCGGCGCAGGCGGTGCCAGCTGGTTTCCATGGCCATGGCCGCCCAGGCCAGCCGGGGATGATGCTTGCGGTAACAAAGCAGCGCGCTGCGCATCCGCCACAGGGTGAGTTGTGAGCCGGAAGAGGACAGGCTGAGCCGGCTCACCTGGCGGCTGGATTCTCCGCCGAT
>Ga0182012_10002014_pt1 | contig 22198 bp, 20 predicted proteins | sample 612S2SmetaG_FD_120486 | JGI IMG/M metagenome (GOLD analysis project Ga0182012, IMG submission 120486) | Permafrost microbial communities from Stordalen Mire, Sweden - 612S2S metaG | ecosystem: Environmental > Terrestrial > Soil > Wetlands > Permafrost | place: Sweden: Stordalen | collected... | reverse complement strand
TTAACATTGACTTCGCCGCGGGCGTAGTTCAGCGGCAGAACATCAGCTTCCCAAGCTGAGAACGCGAGTTCGATTCTCGTCGCCCGCTCCAACGAATTTAGTCAAAGAGCCTTTGTTTGCAATGGTTTGAATCTGACCAGAAGTGACCACGAGTGACCCCGATTGCCCCGTGTTACATGCCCGTATATGCCCGCAGTATGCCCGAGACTTTTTGATACGGAACAGTTCACTACTGCAAGTCAAGTTGCTCTCAGCTCGAGATCTGCCTGGCGGTGTCGGGACGTGTTGACTTCCAGTTTTGCCAATGAGTACGTTGAGGTTCTCATCGACTAGGCAAAATTCTCAAATCAATGACGTCCAAATCCGCTGACGTCTAGGAGATCGATGCCAACTTACTTGGCACCTTTGTTCGCCTTGATGCGTCCTAATTGAATAAGAACACCACTGGCATTAAGCCGATATTTGGCCATCGCCTCACTCGTTTCATGAATCCTGGCGATATCCGCTGAGGTTCTGCCCTTCTTCGCCTCACGAAAGAGCAATTCTCTTGGCAAGAGCAAACATCCTGCAAACCAGTCCGCTTCCTCTTCTTGTTCGATGTCACAAGTCAGGAACGTGAGACCGCCAATTTGCTCGATCGTTCTTACCGAATGTTGAAGAATTATGTGTGCCAGTTCATGTGCTTGATTACTTCGAGTGCGACCAGATGAATGAAGTGGGTTAAACACCACAATCCGTCGCCCATCATTCAACCGAAAAGTCGCCGCAGAAAACGCGTCGTCTTGGATTCGCTTCAGATCTTCCAGTCGGTCCCTGGAGATCAAATTGTCGGCTGGAATAAGTTCGACCTGCAAATCCGAGGCAAGTCTGGCCAAAGATATCGACTCGTCGGCGTTGCATCCAAGTCGCGCTCGAGTCTCGGCGGCCATTCGCTCGGCCTGACTCTTAAACCCCCGTCGCATGGCGATTAAGCATTCCGGTCGTCGGACTCAAGAGCTGATTGCATATCGCCTAGTAGGTCGGCAAGGAGCCTCATCGCCTGTGGATCGAACGTCTTCGCGGCTCGCAAATGCACTGCGATTCGCTGCTCTTGTCCGCGCAGACGTTCATACATAGTTCTCACCAAATCTGCAATTTGACCCGCATCCTCAGGACTGAGCGACGGATCAAGTCGGAGATGTTCGCTAATGATGTCCGGAGTGCTGTCGGTTCGCTCAGTAGTTCGGAAGAATCGTTCCGGCGGAAGTCCTAGCCACTCAACCAACTTGCCAAAGGTAGCTAGATCAGGAGTTCTGCCCTGCTCGATTCGGGACAATGTTGCAGCCGGTACGTTCGACTGGGCGCTTGCCTGCCGGACGCTCAGGCCCAGTTCAGACCTTCGTTGGACAATAAACGGACCAAGTTCTTCAAATGCTTCTGTCATAGTGTCCCGAGAACGAGACGATAGAGCATTTCCACGTCGTCATAGTGTATTGTGTCTTGTAGATGGGACAAATAGTCTTCATCGTCTCACTTAGAGCATACTCCCAACTTAGTGAGAAATTTGACACCTGGAAGGAAAACGCATGAACAGAGGTAATGATACCGCAGCCACCTTCTGGCACGCATTCGCGCACGGTGCGTCGTTGTGGCCATGGTGGGTTTGGGCTTCGTTTGCACTGATGGCGATCGGTGCTGTTCGAACTCGCTCAACTCCACGTCGCAGTGGACGTCGTTCAAGGGGCTGGTAATGGCGTCAAACGGAAATGGGTTCGCCGGCATTCCGTGGCCCATCATCTCAGCAGTTGGTACGCACGTGATCGTCGACGTAGTCACGAATGCTAGTTGTCCCAATTGCAACGGTCAGGTGGTGTTGTACATCTGCGTGAACTGCAAGAAGGTCGTACGACCGAACAGAGGCTGGGCTTCATCATGAATGGAATGATCAACGTCATCTCAGACAATGTCAGCGCGTACCGATACGAGGCGACGTCACAAACTCTCTGGGTGTTGTTTCGCAGTGGCGGACTGTACGAGTACTCGCAAGTGAGCCAAGGTATTGCATCGTCATTCAGCCAACCGCACCCGTGGCGTCGCGTGGGCAAGCTCGTCATGGCACACCCGACTCGCAAGATTCAGTAACCGGAGCCGATCGAGCTCATTCAAGACCAGCAGTCGCAGATACTGCGCCGAGCGAGGTTCAACGGCGCCTCCGTGAGACGCGCGCCTGCTCGTCGAATTCTGTTGAAGGTGCGCCGGCAAACCGCGCTGGCATGAGGAGGCGGGCCGACCCGTCATCGACGAATGCGTTGAGCGAGCGCAATTCCTCGATCGCACTGTTCAGATCGCTGAAGTCGACAGCGTTGGTCCAGTCCTGACCGATACGCATCGCCTTTACGTACACACCGGCCTCGTCGTTTCGCGAGAGTTGACGCAAGCCACCGATATAGTCGTCGCGGAACACCGTCGGGATAATAATCCGAGATTCACCGCCTCCTTCGAGTTCGGAGTTCATCATCAGGCGCGAAATACGACCGTTACCGTCGGCGAACGGGTGCACTTCACTGACGACGTAGCCGCTCATGAGGGCCCGCTCCCAGGGTGAGTCCAAGGCGTCGATTCGAGCGAAGCCCTCCGTGAGTGTTCCCACGACCAACGCGGGATCGGCAAAAACGGTGCCGCCAGCTTGGTTCGGAATCGTCTTCCACTCCCCTGGGGCAATCTCGGGGCGCGCTGACATAATTCGCGCGTGACGCTCTCGAAGCAGATCTAAGAACTCTTTCGTCGACGCGGGTCGACGAGCCATCTCCGTTCGGTCATTCGTGATAGCGAAGGTGCTGGTGATGTCGTGCGCATCCGCTGGCCGGCCCCGCGGCTCTACATTGTCGTAGACAATCTCGAGGGCCTCGTCGATGGTGAAGGTCGTGCCTTCGATGTAGTTGGAGAAGTACGCCTCAAAGAACGGAAGACTCTCGCCGTGATTTGCGGGGCGGGACTGCGGCTGGGCATGACGCAGCGCGGCCGCCAGCGTGTCGAAACGTCCGACACGTCGCGGGTCGAAGGGTTGGCCGGCGCCGCGAGCCGTCAGCACCCGTGGTGCGTTCCGGACGGTCGTTGTGTTGAGAGCAACGCCGACGAGTCGGTCGAATCGGATAATGTCTTCATCGCTCACTCCAAGGCTGGCCGCCAGCTCGTCCGCGCGCGCACGTGTCTGGCGCATTCGATCGGCGCCTTCAATCTGAATCGTGATGTCAATCCAGTTCGCGAGTTCGTCAGTTGTCAAGCGGCGGCGTCCGAGACGTGCACTGGTGCGCGAGGGCATCACGTTCTCTGCCATCCAACGAGCCTTCGAGGCGAGTGCTACCCCGCCCGGTAATGCAATGTCGTCCTTCTGGGGAGCCGCACCAGTGCGTGCGGCAATAGTGACACCTGGGAGATCCACGACGCGTTCGCGCCCCGGATAGGCGAGGTAGAGGATCCCGTCGACCGGGCCGGCGGACGGTCCGGAGCGATCGGTAATCACTGCTCGATCGAACAGTCGGCCGGCGAGTTCGGTCACGTTGCGCCTGACGACGCGCTCAGGAGCTTCACTCGTTGCGTCGGTATAAACTCCACGAGCGAGTCGAACGAGTTCACCCGCACCGACGCGGCGATTTATTGTGGCGGCCGGTAGGTCTCCACTGAGGATGATCTCACTATCCACGGTTTTCTTCTCCTCTGCGGAAGTTACGCGTGTTTAGTGTAGCAGTTTTGGAAGTAACTTGTATTTAATAAAGGAACTCTCTTTGACGCAGCCAGACACAGAGCGACGAGATCGAGGCGATGATTCAATCACAAGATTGACAACCGATCCTCTTCATACTCTCTCCTGACTTGTGATTAATGAGCCACGTTTCTCAAAGGGGACGCATTGTGATCAAACTGTGGCCGCTCTCTGTGAATCCACTCGCCTGCCTTCCACCCTTTGCCCCATCGATGGACGGCCCTATCCGTGAGAACGACAACTCCCCCGCATTCAGAACATCGGTCCTTAGCCATGTTTTCGGCGTGCTCGAGTCGCTTGGAAGGCATCTGAATGGAGTTTATGAAGACCTGACAGGGCTTCGCAAAAGAGTCGGGTCACAAGCGAACTACCTTCCAAAATACGTGAATTGAACGCGGAACTGCCCAGTTCGGTTTATTGCCTGTTCAGTTCCTCATCAATCACGGCTTTTGACGAATTCCAATCAATGGGCAATCCCAAGACTCTTCGAAGATTCGCCGCACGCGTTGCGTAATCGCTCAACGACTCATCCACAGTCCTGCCGAGCCTCAAGGACAGGCTCTTGATATATCCAAGAGGGACGGGCGCAAGAAATCCCGTCCCGATCTGCCAGTCCTCGTCACCTTCGTAAGGACTTCCATCAATCCAAAGACCAACATTGTTTGGTCCATTGGTATCGATGTAGTTGATATCGAGGAAGAGTAGGAGCGCCTTTTCGTAGTCGCCATCCCTCCGAGCAACATCCGCAATTTCGTACAGGTCATTTCGATAGAGGCCCCACTGACGCTGCTTTGCGTGCTCAATCATGTCGTTGTTGCCGGAGCGCCAGAGAAGGTCGCTGTTCGAGAAGTCTTGCCCGAACTTTTCTTTCAAGGCTGCTCGCGACTCTTCAACGCGCTCTTTGCTTGCCGATCGCTGGTCCCAAGTTCCATTGACTCTGGACCATTCGTCGTCTATTTCTTCAGCTTGCTCGTGAGTGACTACCACACGTCTGTTTCGAAGATCTGTTCGGACGTGGATGTATTCACTGCAGGCAGGACACTTGGTCTTAGCACCGGGAATTTTCTTCAATGTTGCGCCACAACTCGGACAAACGGCGACCCTCGCATCGACTGAATCGGTCATCGGTGCGATTCGTTCAGTGTCGATCTCCGTACCATCGTGCCCCGGAACCACGCTTTCATGCCCGAAAATGCCTGCCACCCTAACTTGCTACCAATCGGCTGATTGCATCTTGGGTGACCTCTGGGAGGCCCTCGAACCACGGGCAAGTCGTCAGACTCGTTCCGCAACGGTCAATGTGGAGATCCCCATCCAGAGCTTGCTGGCGCAACTCTTCGAGTCGACCTAGATCGCCCCCCGACTCATTCAGTATTCGCTGAGCCACGCCGCCGCTAAATCCGTCGATCTTTTCCCAGGCTTCGCGAGCGGCATCTTCATCATCGCCAAATTGTTTTGCTAGAGAAGACATAACACCTATTCCGCTCGGACCTTGACCTGTATTTAGTTGAGATCGTAGGAACTCGGGAAGGGTCAAGAGCGAGATGTACTTCTTAACCGTTTGAACACTCAATCCAGTATTCCTTGCCGCCTCGCGTTCTGAGCCCAGACGCTTAGAGAGCTCTTCAAGGCCGCGAGCCTTGTCGAGCGGATGCATATCGGCTCGTTGAAGATTCTCGACCAGCGAAGCACCGAGAGCCGTGTCGTCACTCCACTCTCTTATGTATGCCGGAATTGTGGTCCACCCAAGTTTCTGACATGCCAGCACTCTTCGTTGACCGGCGACAACTTCAAACGTGCCGTCACCTCGGCTGCGAAGACTCGGAGGATTGATGAGACCCATGGTTTCAACACTCTGTGCAAGATCATTCAATCCGGCGTCTTCACTTCCGGCTTCAAGATTCTTCCGCGCATTGTGAGATGAAACGACGATCGCCGCCATCAAGACATCGATTGTCTGTTCCGCCGAGTTAACCATCATGCCCCCTCGCCCAATCTCGCGACCATAACTCAGCGTTGTTCGAATTGCTGGTGAAGCGGCTAATGCCGCCAAATGACCCCTTCCGACCGAGTTTTGGTCTCATCCATAGGAAACAGTAAAACCACCATTGTTATTGATCGCACTTGGAGTTGCTAGGACCTCGCCGTTCTGCACAATTTCTTCGCCGTCACTGGTTGGAAGAGTCCAACCTGTTGGCAGACTTACTTCCATGTCTGAGAATGTGACACTTTGGAAGTCTGCAAATGGGAAGTTTGAATATGTTGCTACGTCGGTCGGATCTTCCACAATCCATTCGGCAGAATAGGCACCTGAGTAAGAGGTCCCTGTGGCAAGCCCTTGAAGTCCCCCAACCACGTTGTCAGTCGCAATTTCTTCAACATCCCAACCGATGCCAACGCCAAATACGCCTTGAAGGCCAGTGCTCAAGTTCTCTAAGAAGGATGCCCATTTGCCCGATGAGTTCTCGAACACTTCCGCTTTTATGACATTCCCAGCGCTCACCGGAAAGTTACTAAACGCCTCGTCATAGTTTGGTGCACTCGGAAATAACTCGAACACCCCAGTATCTTGCTGCTCGCCATTTACGCAGTTGTCAACCGTTCCTGTTTGCAATAACGAGCCAGACGAGCCACCGTCGGACCACGTTACGCCTCCAGTACCGACCCAAGTTGCAGATTGTCCGTTGGGTGTTTCCGAACAGTTGAGCGTTGGCACGATCCACTCCGCGGAAACATCGGTGAATAGAGAGTTTCCAGGTAACACGTAACCCGACCAATTTGCAGATATCGCGGTCCATTGGGCGTACAGGGTGACTGGGGACGTGAATAAGTTGGTCGTTCCATTTGCGAAGCTGGTGCCGGTGCCACTGGCATTTGTATTCCAATCATTGAACGCATAGCCCGGCCGGGTGAATGTGTTCGACGTGAGCACGACAGTGGCACCATCCGGGTCCTCTTCGATTGGCATTGTTCCTGAGCCGCCGTTGGCGTTGAACGTGACCGTTGCATTTGGTGACGCTGGGATTACAGAGTTGGAAGGGCCTGAGTACGCGCCGTGACCAAACTTGTTCACGGCAGAGACAACGAATCGATATTTGAAACTGCCTCTTAACCCCTTGATGGGACAACGCGTGATGTCGCACTTATATGTAGGAGAACTTGTCCCAAACACTCTCGCGTAGTACCAAAGAATTCGCGAGCCACCGTTTGATATGGGTGCGGCGAAGTGCAATGTCGCCGACTCAATTCCAGCGGTCGCAGTCACATTGCGGGGGGCACTCGGATACGGGTCTCTTGTCGCAGCCGATGCGGATACGATCGACAACTGCGGCACAATGACTAGCGAAACAATTAGCAAGAGGCCAGTCATCGAAATCAGACTGCGAGCACTCATCATGGATTCAGTTCGCCTCCTTGGGCCACAACTTACGCCGACCGAAGGAACGACCAGTTTGAGTCGTCCGCCTAAAACCGAACGCCCATGTAGCGCCCGGCCAGAGTATTCAAGAAATAGCTCCCGACTATTAATGGCACCTAGTCAGGATCTATACAAGGGCGTCTGATTGGACCGCTACAGCTTCCCAAGCTGAGAACGCGAGTTCGATTCTCGTCGCCCGCTCCCAGCATTTCCGAACTTCAATTCCTAATCCGATGATCCAAGTTTCGTACTCTTGATGCCCTGCAGTTTCTACTCTCCACAGCTGACCGCAACATCAAGTGCTGAGCAAATCTGGTGCATGCGCCCATCGCTGAGACGTCCGATTCTCTCCACCAAAATTGCTATCGATACACTTTCAATCGAATCAAGGTTGACCGCGCAACGACGGCTAATTGGATCGTCTCCTGGCTCAAGGACAACCTCGCTCGGGAGGTTACGAATCGTCGTCGTGCATGGCGCAATCAACGTTCGCCGCAATCTCGGGATGGCCGCGTCACGAGAAATAACCACCACAGGTCTTCGTTGGATCTCAGGCAACTCGCACCACCAAACTTCGCCCCGCAGCGGCACTGGGGTCACGAGGCAGCCACACCAGCACGAAACGCAGCGAGGTTGCCCCACTCATCGGATTCGTCAATTGGGAACTCGTCGTACGCGGCGTAGGCGGCATCAATCTCACCCGCACGATTGCGAGCGACGAGCGCACCGAGTGCCTCGTCAAGCAGCGTTGCGTCATTTGTGTTGGAACGCAATCGCCGCGCCTCCTCTAACAAGTCTCCATCTACCGTTGTGCTTACTCGTATCCTGCTCATGCCATAATCATAGCATAAATATGCCCGTTCCCGAACTGAGAACGCCAGTTCGATCGTTGACCCGCACTTACAAGAAGTGATTCGAACTAGTACCTTGACGGATACATCGCTTATCGGTATAGTGACGAAATGACCACATTAGAGAACCCTCTGGCAGGGCTCGGGCGAAACGCAGGCGCCGCCATCCTCATACTTTCCAGTCTTGCGGGAGGCGAGAAACACGGCTACGCCCTCGTAAAAGACGTCCAGGAGTTCGCAGGTGTGCATTTACCTCCCGGCACCCTCTACCAAGTGCTCGCCCGTCTCGAAAGTCGAGGCATGATTCTCGCGCTGGAAGCCGATGAACGCCGACGCCCATACCGTTTGACGGCCCAAGGCGCGACAGTGCTCGCGGAGTACATCACGGCACAGCAGCGAGTCCTGCAGATCGGACAGGCCCGTCTCAAGCGCTCGTGGAGCGTCGCATGATCGGCGATAGCGACGACGCGCGCCGAGCAATGCGTCTCATTCGCTGGTACCCAAGAGGTTGGCGCCAGCGCTACGGCGAGGAGTTTGCCGACCACTTAGAACAAGAGTTCGCCGTCCGACGTGTCGATTATCGGCGAAGTCTCAATGTCGCCTATAAGGGACTCGTCGCTCGAGTTGACGACATCGGTCTCTCCCCCAATTCGGTGAACCCCGCTGGCCGAACTCGTGCCGCACTCGGCACGAGTTTTGTGTTGATGGCACTCATGGCGGTCTTCGCGCTGAATTTCTGGTCTTGGGCGATGATCCTGTGGAGCGCTCGCACGTACCATCCAATTCCGGTTGATGCTACGACAGGGATTCTCACGGCGACCACCGGGCTCCTCCTGATAGTGCTTGGGTTTATGACGCTAATCGTCATCGTTTGCGCGGTGCGCCAGATCGTGCGTGGACGCGGACGGCCTTTAGTGGCTCCCTTTGTTTTCGCCGTGGGTTCTGGCGCATTCCTTTATTACTCCGTGCGTTGGTTGCCCAACATGCTGGCTAGATACAGCCATATGTTTCAAGGTGGCTACCGATGGACTCATCCTGGTCCCGCCGCCTACGGGTTGGCGTTCATCGCACATCGAGTGACACAACCATGGATCTCCATGTGGGATCCCGGGATCTCAGGCGAACCGACCTCACAGGCCGTGATGAACGACCTGGCCCCACTGGCTGTGTTGGTCTTTGCCGTTTCGATGGCCTTCCTTGTGCGACGTGTCGAACTTCCGCGCATTTGTGAACGACACGGTTCGGTGACCATCGTTCTCCTCAGCATTCTCTCGGGCGTGTTTCTCCTTGCCCTCGTCGCCTGGTTCACCGCCGGTGGGCCGATGTACGCCACGTTTGGGGAAACGGGAAACATCGCCGGCGTCGCTTACCTCATTTTTCTAGCGATCGTGACCGTGCTCGTTGCCCGATCAGGATTGCTCGCGAGGGGAGTTCAGCGAGACGTTCCCTCGTCGCTCAGCTTCCCACGTTGAGACCGCGAGTTCGAATCTCGTCGCCCGCTCCAAGTGCTACTTACACGCTCCGTACTGCTACTTCCGTTGCTAAAGCTCAGGCAAGCGAATGTGTTGAAAGAAACTATCGACCGTCGTAGCCCTTGTAACGACCGTGGTCGTGTTGCGAAACGAACGCGAGTCCACCTTGGGGAACGTACGGTGCTCCCGACACCGCAACTGGCGTCACCGCTCCCGTGTCGAGATTCAACGTCGCCAGATAGTTGGCTGGGTAATTCGGCGCCGGGCACGTGGCCGGTGCACTGTTCGCACCACAGGGCGTGGCCACGACCATCGGTCGCCCGCGATCGAAGTGGCCGGTCACGACGTCCACGGCGTCGTTCGTTGAATCCGTGGAGAAGAGTACGCCTTCAGAATCTGTGGGCCACGCGGTGTCATCCACCGATTGACTCAGTGTCAGCACGCTCAATTGCTGGTGTGACGTCCCGGCCCCGCTGACGTAGATCTGTTGGAGGTCGCCCTGGCTGGTGAGCACGAAGTCGCCGCCGAAGCGACCGCTCGACCAAGGGACCACTTCATTCGAATCCGGATCGGTGAGGCCAAGCTGCGTCGACGAGCCGAATGTGCTGCCGAGATTCGCTATCGTGGCGGAACTCTCATCGAAAAACAGAGGCGATACCGAAGCCACTTTCGTGGCTTCATCGAGCGTTACGGAATAGACCGCTGGGTAGGTGGGTTGGGGCGCGGCCGATCCGTTCGTTCCCGGAGCTGAAGCGCTGATCAGTATTCGGCCGTCGTAGATGGAGATTGCGTCGGTGCCGCCAAGGTGCGGGAGAGTCTCGTTATAGGTGAAACGCGTGACCGCATCACTCGCGGGAGCCCACGGTCGAATCAGATAGAGAGCAGAATTGGCGTCTTCGTTCACGGTCGCCAGAACCCCAAGCCCCGGGTCCACGGTGACTCCGTCGGTCTTTCCGATGACGTTCCATTGGGCGAGTACGTGCCCGCTCAATGTGAGTTCGACGACCGTGCTATCAATATTCCCATCGGTGCTGGCCTGTCCTTGCGGACCGACGCCATTCTGGAATCCCACATAGAGGTCGCCGCCCCACTGACTGATGTCATCTGGGTTCGTCAAAGCATCGGTGTGGACCGTCGTGGAACCGGCCAACGTAAAGGAGTGGTGAAGTGAGGATCCCAAGAGAATCTGTGTGACGTGAAGCGATGCGTTCGTCGCCGACGCCGTCGGGACGGCGAGGGTTGTCGACGCGACTCCCACTGAAAGACCTGCGAGTGCCAGGAAAGAAGTCCAAAATCGCAATTTCGTCAGAAGCATCGTCGAATCCTCCTCAAGGCCCGATAGTGGCACCATAAAGTCAAAGCGTTAAGCGAGTGTGACGACTTATGGCTTCGTTAGTGAAGGGTGTGCAAATTTGTGCTTGGATTCGGTGGCTGGGCGGATCTGAACGGTTGCCCGAGCTCTTACGGGTCACCATGATCGCGTTGGCGTCGATCGATTTCAAAGGCGAGCGTGAGGAGTGCAGCCGAACGGGGGTCATCTAGTTTCTGACCCGTGTAACCTTCGAGTTTTCGAAGGCGCTGGTGGACAGTATTGCGATGGACAAACAGTTGTTCGGACGCTTTTTTTGCCGAGCCCCCATTGTCGAGCCAGACTCCCAACGTCTCCAACAAAGTGGCGCGCTCTTTGCTAGGAACCGATGCCAGACCCGCGAGGGCCACGCTCGCCAGATGCTCCATGAAGTCGGGAGCGCTGACCGAGACGATTCCCAGAAGATGACGATCAAAGATTGTCACGCCATCTTCGACGAGACTGCTGGAGAGCGCCATCTGAGCCAGTGTGAGAGCCTGAGGAGCAGCGTGCAGGTCGGTGAATGCGGGGCTGATACCCACACGACCGACGGCACAGGTCGACAAGGTTTTGGCGAGACCGTCGAGTTGTGCGGCGGGATTGGGCAGAGACACCACTCCAACTTCTAGGTCGGGTAGCAGCCGCCATGTAGACAGCAGCCCGACATCGCGAAGTGTGTTTTCGGCCCGCGGTAACGCGTGATGACCAATAGCTGGTACTTCGCCGGCTACGACGACGAGCGGAACATTCTGAGGCAGACCGAGGAGTTGAACTGCCTCCCAGGGATTGGTTGCGGCGAGGTGGCCCTCAAACAGAGCTTGAAAGAGAGCGGATCGTTGCTGTTCGGCCGACAGCGCCTGGGCTGACGCTTCTTCGCGGTAGCCCTCGGCCAGTTCTTGGCTATAGGTATCAAGTACTTGCCACATCTCAGATCCAGCGCGCAGCACGACGTCGCTGCTCGCCCCGACGCGGCGAGCAGTGCTCGCGACCTGTTCCCAAATAAATCGGCCACCGACGCGATAGGCCTCCAAGACCATGGTGAGAGGGACACCGGCGGCGGCACGGTTACGACCATTTTCACGGGACTCGAAGGATGCTGTGGCGCTGACACGTCCAAGACTGCCAAGGATTGCCCGGATGTTCATGAGGCTGGCCGCACGCAGGGTCTGATGGTCAACGACGCCCTTTTGATATGGGGCGACGGCATTCTGAATGGACAACGTCATCTCGTCGGCCAGTTGGTCGGCGCGCTCCAGTAGCAGAGCGGCAATGTCACTAACTTGGATATCTTGTGACTCTGCACGATTCGATCCCGCCATTTCATCAATTTAGTTGAGCGCGGTCGGTTGACAACTGTGCGCGTGCACAATAAATGGCTCAGATGTTTGGCCCTCGCACATTGACACCAATCCCGCTACTCGTCACAATTGACTGGCGAATATTCAAGTGAGACAAGAAAGCCGCAGAAATGTCAACAGTCACTGCGTACGAAGAGAAGCAAATTAGAGCCGCGAACGACTCAGGACGCGTTCCCGTTGTTTTTATCCATGGTCTGTGGCTGCTTGCGAGCAGTTGGGATAGTTGGAAAGACCTATTCGAGGCGGAAGGCTTCGCACCGGTCGCTCCTCAGTGGCCCGACGACCCAGAATCGGTGGCTGAGGCTAACGCCCACCCAGAAGTCTTTGCTCACAAGACCGTGGGCCAGATTGCAGATCATATGGGAGAAGTGATCGAGCGGCTCAGCAAAAAGCCCACAGTGATCGGGCACTCCTTTGGCGGATTGCTCACGCAGATCATCGCCGGACGTGGCCTCTCGCGGGCGTCGGTGGCAATCGATCCTGGACCGTTCCGCGGAGTATTGCCTCTACCGTTTTCCGCCCTGAAAGCGGCATCTCCGGTGATTGCCAACCCCCGCAATCGGGGCCGAGCGGTACCTCTCACGCTTGACCAGTTCCGATTTGCTTTCGCCAACGCCGTAAGCGAAAGTGAGGCCAAAGAACTCTACGAGAGATACGCGGTACCGGGATCGGGCGTGCCACTCTTTCAGGCGGCCTTTGCAAATATCAATCCTTGGACAGAAGCCAGAGTGAATCGTCGAACTCTGGATCGCGGTCCGCTGCTCATCATCGACGGCGAGCGCGACAATACGCTTCCTCTCAGCATGGCGAGAGCTGCCTACAGGTTGCAGAAAAAGAACGCCGGGGTAACGGAGTTCGTCATAATCCCAAACCGTGGTCACTCGTTGGTCATCGACTCCGGTTGGCGCGAGGTGGCCGATACTGCGCTCAACTTTGTGCGGCGGTTTGCTTCGACGACGTAGCAACTCGCCCTCTGTTTTTTGCCGTGGACGCAAACGGGGAACGAGAGTTCGATCCTCGTCGCCCGCTCCAGCGATTGCGGTCAGGCCGCCCAAGAAATGAAGGTCATCTACGATTCATCAATCGAGACATTGACCTTTCTTGCCACTGACATCGAAGGTTCGACGGCCCTACTCCGTCGACTTGGCGACGACGCCTACTCGCAAGTGTTGGCCGATCACCACGAGATTGTCCGCTCCAGTTTCGAAGAACACGGCGGCCGCGAAGAAGGGACTCAGGGAGATTCATTCTTCGTCGTCTTCAGTTCGACCAGTTCATGCATTGCCGCCGCCATTGACATGCAACGACGTCTGGGCGAACAGGTACTCCCTGGTGGGGAGAAACTTCTCGTCCGAATGGGAATCCATACGGGAGAAGCGTCGAACACCGTGACGGGTCTCGTTGGCTACGAAGTACACCGGACCGCGAGGATTGCCAACGTCGCTCACGGAGGACAGATACTGCTGTCGTCGGCAGCATCGAGCCTGGTGAGCAATTCGCTCCCCGAGGGCGTGTCACTCCGTCCGCTCGGCTCTCATCGTCTCAAGGACCTCGGTCAACCCGAGGAGATCTCCCAGGTCGTGGTTGCGGGTCTCGCGAGTGATTTCCCTGGGCTGAAATCACTCGACAACGTCGCAATGGCGAACAACCTACCTACCTCGCTCAGTCCCTTCGTGGGACGAGTCCAAGAAATCAGCGAGATCGCGGAACTCATTCGCTCATCTCGACTAGTCACGCTCACCGGCTCGGGAGGCTCCGGGAAGACACGACTCGCGCTACAGGTCGCCGCCGAATTACTCGACGGAAGCGCCGAGGGCGTTTGGTTCGTGATGCTTGACACCATCGGCGACCCGGACATGGTGCCGACCGCTGTCTACGACGCGCTGAAACTGTCCAAGGAGAACTCTTTCCCTTCGAACGAGTTGCTCGCCGAGATTCTCAAGGAGCAAGACATCCTCATCGTTCTCGACAACTGCGAACACGTCGTCGGAGCAGTCGCCAAATTTGCCGACCTAATCGGTCGAAGCTGTCCGAAGGTTCGCCTGATTGCGACGTCGCGTGAGCCCTTGGGCGTCAATGGAGAAGTCGTGTACCGAGTGCGCTCACTTTCGATGCCGCAGGACGATGTCGAGAGCGTGGAAGACCTCGAGGGATACGACGCCATCGACCTTCTCGTCGCCCGGGCTACTTCATACGATCGAAGCTTTTCGATCGACGAGGCCAACGCTCCGGTGTTGGCCTCGATCTGTAGGCGACTCGACGGGATTCCCCTCGCCATCGAATTGGCCGCGTCGCGACTCACGTCGATGTCGCTCGAAGATTTACATAAGCGACTCGACCAACGGTTCCGCCTTTTGACGGGAGGCGGACGTAGCGCGCTGCCGCGTCAGCAAACGCTGGGCGCTATGGTCGCGTGGTCCTACGACCTTTTGACCGATGTGGAACGCGAACTCCTTCGCCGACTGACGGTCTTCGTCGGGGGCTTCGATATCGATGCAATTGAGTCGATTTGTTCTAGTGAGTTCATCGATTCCTTCGAGGCCGTCGAACTCATCGGTTCACTGGTCAACAAGAGCCTCGTCGTGGCGGAACGGAACGGTTCCGGCATTCGATTCCGTCTTCTTGAGACCATCCGTCAATATGCACTCGAACAGATGCTCCAGATTGACGGCGCTGATGCGCTGTCCCTTGCTGGACGGCGACACGCAGCGTATTACCTCGCGCTGTGTGAAGAGGCCAAACTGAATATTGCCGGCGGGCCAACACAAGCGAAGTGGCTCTCTCGCGTGAACGATGAATGGGGCAATATACAAGCCGCGTTCTCAACCTTCACCGACCTCGAAGACTACGAAGCCGTGCTCCGAATCGAATCGGCACTCTTTTACTTCCTGCTCACCCGCCGATACTCCCTTCCGGCCGCGCCCATCATGAGCGCCCTGGAGAACACGCAGGGCACATCCTCTTTGCTGCGAGCTGAGTCACTTCGAGGAACGGCGGATTTGATCGCCAACGGTCGGATCGACCTCGGTCCAGTGGCTGCCACACTCGCGGTGCAGCGACGACTCATCGACGCGGCGTTGCAAATCACCCAAGACCTCGGCGACAAGCGTTCGCGCTGTTTCGCCCTCCAGTCAATGGGGAGAGTCTTGCAACTTGAAGAGCGGAGCGAAGAGGCGCATCGAGTTTTTGTCGAAGCCATAGACGTCGCGAGGTCGCTCGGAGACGACACCACCCTTGGCTACGCGTTGACGATGAGGTGGCGTTATCGCGAAGATGCAGAGGACATCGATGAGTTGCTGGTGGAGGCCGTGGAGTGTTTTCGACGAGCACAAGATCTGATCGGACTCTCTAGGGCACTCCACCTTTACGCGACGACCGTGTGGACCCACGCGCTCCTCGGCGATGAGCGGATTCCGGCGAGTGTCGTGTTCGAGGAAGAGGTACTGGAGATCGCACGGAATATCGGCGACGACTTCTCAGCGGCACAGGCGATTGGGAACATGGGGATCGTGGCCTTCGCCATGGGTGACGTCGACCTCGGCGAGGAGTACTCGCGTCAATGTCTTCAAACCCACCGCCGGATGGGCGAACCCAATTGGCAAGCGTCGTGCGTCTACTTCATCTTTTCCTATATCGCGATCGCTCGCGACGACTTCACACGCGCGGCGCAACTCTATGGAGCTGCGGAACTTTTGCGAGAGCAGTTCCCACCCTTCGGCGGGTTCCCCTGGGCCGACGTTGAACTGCAGATGATCGAGGAGTATGGTCAGCGACTTCGCGAGGTTCTTGGCAATGAGTCGTATATCCATGAAACGTCACTGGGGCGCATGCTCTCCTACGACGATGTATATCGATTGGCCCTCACGCGCGTTCGATGAGGGTGGATAACGTCGCATTCTGAGTTGTCATCGAACCGATCAGATCGCTCTCGAAGTTAGAGCCACCGTCGGAATTCGTCGCCCAGCATCGAGGCACTGCGCTGGACTCGCTGGAATACGGGGTGGGGAGGTTATCGGTGTACCGGTCGAATCGGTCGATCCCATCGTCGACGGTTGCTTCCTTGGCGCCGGGATTGGCCGAAAAGGCCATTTTCCGTACGAATAAAGCGGTTTTGGGCGGAACGGGCTTTTATCACAAATCCATTTGCAAATTGTGCATCTATTGCTTAAAGTTTGTGAATTCTTTGATGAATGCGTCGGAGATAGCAAGGGCAGACAGTTCCGATTCCGTTTTCCATTCAAGGGGGATTATGAATTTTCTTGCCAACTATCGACGACTGCGACAACGCCAGGAGCACGGCGAAATCAACGGATTCACGCTGATAGAAATATTGATTGTCATCGTGGTCCTGGGAATCTTGGCTGCTGTGGTCATTTACGCACTGGGTGGCATCACTGGTAAAAGCGCCACTGCTGCGTGTCAGGCGGACGGCGCCACCGTGTCGACCGCCATGCAGGCGTTCGTTACGCAGAACCCGAGCGTCATTCCCACGGAAACCAATCTGCTCAGCGGCACCAATAACGACGGCAACACGGCGTACATTCAGTCGTGGCCGTCGAACGACCCGCACTACGAGTTCGCTTTGACGACTGACGGCCAACTGGCAGTCCAGTTCCCGTCCACCGACATCTGGTCCAACGGTGAAACCGGTGGGTCGTCGGCCGCCCTCGCAGGTACACCGGCGGGTGGCGAGTTGTACACGGGTGCCGCATCGTGCTCCAACCTCACCTGATTCGACGACGTCGACTCTTCTCAATCGAATCCCCGGCGAGACGAGATCCTCGCACTCGCCGGGGAGACGAACTCAACGCCTACCTGGAGTCAATGACATGATGCGACGCACCTTCGCTCGCCCCTCCCCTCGTCCCACAAGGCAATGTCACGTCGATAAAGAGTCGCGAGGTTTCACCTTGATCGAACTGCTCACCGTCGTCGTGGTCATTGGCGTGGTGTCCACGGTCGCCGCCATGGCATTCGGTCGGCTGAACGAAAAGTCGATGTCGGCCGCTTGTTCGGCCGACGCAACCAAGATCTCAAACGCCGTCGCGTTGGTCAAAGCGCAATATCCCGGCACAACGGTCAACGAGTCGATTTTGATGTCGAGAGGTGGAGCGTACGATGGCCCCTACCTCGTATCGTGGCCAAACAATCGGCCGCACTACGACTTCTACTTCGTTGCGGGCGTACTGAATATTCAATCGCCCGCAGGTTCGTCAACCACGTCAGGCACCACGTTGGCCGCCGGCGAGCCGTTCGCGGGTCCCACCGCGTGCACGGGTGTGACGTCGTAAAGCAATCGATCTCGATCGAACGATTTCTTTCAGTGACGTAGAGTCCGTGCGACGCGTTCACTCGAAACGTAATGAAGTGTGACTTTTAAATCAACCAAGCTCGATCTTCGTCACCTACTCCAGTCACCGCGATGCCTGCGCTGTCACAGCAGGCGAAAAACAATGATGGCATCACACCACGAGGAGGTTTCAGAAATTAGATTTACATCACAGCTCTAGACACGACGGTTGCTGCGAGAATTCCCCGTCAGTCTCGCAAAGGAGCTAGATGCGAACACTTTGCTCAGATCGTGAACGTTGTTTGCGACAGGTGTCGTTCAACGCGAACCGCGGTAGTAGAGACGGTGCAATAGCGAAACGTAATCGCCGGTGAGTGACGGCCGACCAGTTCGTTCGGCGGCGTCGGGTCCGTGTAAGTGCTCGCGACATTCGTGCTGGCACGCTCGCGATTGTCGGGGCAATGGAATCGTACGAATTCTGCGAGCCGCCCCTCCGAACGGCGCGGCGCGGTCATCGGTGGTGCTGTGCCGCGAGTGTGCAGCCCCCACGCAGCGCAATCGAGTCGCCTAGTCACTCGCAGTTCACCAAGTCAATCGACATGAAGCTCGGTCCGGATTGTGAGGACGACTCGAACTGGACACAGGGTTAAGGCCCTCGAGGCGGCGACCGCGACCGGAGTCTCCCCAAGGACCTGTCTTCAGCGCCAACCCAGTGCCGGCGCAAGATCACTCAACACCGTCTCCAGCACGTGAGCACAGTAATCAACGCCGAGTTGATTGGGGATGGTGAGCAGCAACGTGTCGGCGCTGGCGATCGCCTCATCCTTCGCCAACTGATCGATCAACTGCTCGGGAGACGCGGCGTAGGTCTTGCCGAATCGCGCAATGCCGCCGTCGATGTAACCGATCTGGTCCTGTGATTCGCCTTCACGACCGAAGTACGTGCGGTCAAGTTCACTGACGATTGGAAAGATACTGCGACTGACCGAGACCCGCGGCGTACGGGTGTGGCCCGAGTCGGTCCATGCCTTGCGAAACAGATCGATCTGTTCGGCTTGCAGTTGATGGAACGGCACACCGGTGTCTTCGCTCAAGAGCGTCGAGCTCATCAGATTCATCCCCTGCTGCGCCGCCCAGACGGCGGTCTTTCGGGTTCCAGCGCCCCACCAAATCCGCTCTCGAAGACCATCCGAGTGTGGCTCGACTCGAAGCAATCCGGGCGGGTTGGCGAACATCGGACGCGGGTTCGGTTCGGCAAACCCCTCACCCTTCAGTGCCTCGAGAAAAGTCTGCGCGTGGTCTCGTGCCATGTCGGCCTGATCGGTTCCCTCGGCCGGAATGTAGCCAAAGTATCGATAGCCGTCGATCACTTGTTCGGGCGAACCGCGGCTGATGCCCAGCTGCAGGCGCCCGCCTGAAATGAGGTCGGCGGACCCCGCATCCTCGGCCATGTAGAGCGGATTCTCGTAGCGCATGTCGATCACGGCGGTGCCAATTTCGATCGACTGGGTCCTCGCGCCAACGGCGGCGAGCAGCGGGAACGGTGACGAAAGCTGGTTCGCGAAGTGGTGCACCCGGAAGTACGCGCCGTTTGCACCGAGCTCCTCGGCGGCGACCGCAAGATCGATTGACTGCAAGAGGGCGTCTGACGCCGAACGAGTCGCCGAGTAGGGCGAAGTCGCCCAGTGTCCAAACGACAAAAACCCAATGTTCTTTATGCCCATGGACCAACCCCACAACCCTTCTCTCCAACTTAATGTGACGTGAGCGACTGTCTCCCAATCTCAGGTCGCGAGCGTGACTCTCGAGACATGAATACTTCGAACCAAGCCACGGCGGTCGCGATCCGCGACACTCAGCCCGGCGAGCGAATCACGCGTTGGCGAGATCCGCGGACAGGTGTTGAAGATCGGCAACCTTTGCATTGTTGTCTTGCAGAAAATTCGGATCGGGAAGCAATCTCGCTGCGAGACGCCAGTCCGCGACTAACGCGGACAGTGCGGTCACCACATTGCGTGCGTCCGTCACCGCGGACTTCGGCCAGGAATAGCGAACGATCTCCAATTTGAATTTCAGCGTGTCGACGGCGAATTGGGAATAGGCCCTTGAAATCTGCTTTGACTCGATCGGCGAGTTCGCCAGGGCATTCGAGTCACGCGCCATGGCCTTGCGATCGTCATCGACAATCGTTCGAAGAAAGTGCCGCGCCTTTGCGAGGTCCCGCGATGTCGAGAGCGTGGTGGACGTTTTGACGCCTTTGGGACCGCTGGCAGTAGAAGCGCCGCATCCGCCCAAGACGAGCGACGTCGCAACCATCGCGCACAGGACTCGTGTCCGCACTTGCAACCGCCTCGCTCTGCAGTATTGAACTTCGAAAGCAAACTTAGGGCGAGATCGCCTCGGCGAAAGCCGGAGGTGCTTTGGCCTGACGTGATGGAAGCTCAACGGTCGGAGCCGATGACCTTGAAGCAGAAGTTCACGATCCGTCTCTTTCGAACACCCCACGAATCGTCAGGACACGCGATTGCGCTGAGTGGGGGCCGCGCACTCGCGACAGAGCACCACCGACGAGTTTGACGTCTCGTCGGACTTATTGACCCGAAAGATCCGAACGACTCCTCCGGAGCGACATTCGCGTGCGTGCCAACACGTGTGTCTGCTGCATCGGCAGGGTCCGGAGGCCGCCACGCGTTTGGGTCGGTCTGACATCACTACCAGTCTGCTTCTGTGGCGTCATCAAGTCAGGGACCGGTATTGGTGTCGCGGAGTCTGCGTGCTGATAACCGGAGCCCAGAATTCGATTCCTTACTCTGCTTCGCTCAACTCCCTAAGAGTTCGGCAAAGTGTAGGAACCGCCGATGAAGGGTGGGTCGTCACGACCGCCGTCATCGTTCTTCGAGATGATTTCGTCGGCGAAGACTTCGGCGTCGTCCAACGGGTAATACCCAATGGCGTGCGCCTCGTCCAACGTCACTGCTGCTCGGCGATTCGCCGACACGCCCCAGACGACGCGAAAGCCTGGACGCTGGATCGTCATCGCGGCTTCGAAAAGGCGCGTGCAGTCCCCGGGGGAGAGCCAGCTCCAGAGTTGTCGAATGTCCGCCGGACGTTCTCGGTAGGAACCGATTCGTAGGCAGACCACGTCGAGGCCGTAGCGGTCGTGATAGAGGCTGCACAGACTTTCACCCGCCACCTTGGAGACGCCGTAGAGCGAGTCCGGTCGTGGGAAGAGATAGTCGGGGGCAACGGCCTCGTCGGCGATCGGGTGGAACCCCACCGCGTGGTTGCTGCTCGCGTAGATCACGCGTGGCACGCCCGCAACGCGAGCCGCCTCGAGTACGACGCGAGTGCCGTTGATGTTCACGTCGAGGTACTCGTCCCACTCGAAGTCGTTCGTTGAGAGTCCGCCGAGGTGCACCACCGCGACCGCGTCGCGACACGCGTCGGCCATCACGGCAGCGTCGAGGAACGAACCAACGATGAGGTCAGCGTCTTCACCCGGAGCGAGAGGATCTTGTGCCGCAGTGTCGAGTAATCGAAGGTGACGCCCGCGGCGAACGAGCGATCGCCGCAACATTGAGCCGATGCTCCCCGCTGCACCCGTCACGAGCACGACCTCGCTCTCGCGCGGTGTCGACTCTTCGATCACGACGATCCTGCGTTGCGTCGTGGCGCAATCTCGCGAAAGCATTCGACGACGTTCCTAGCGGCCCGCGAACTCTCCTTCGTGAAGAGTCCAAGGTGATAGAGGTGCAGTTCGGTGAGGCCCGCGCGAACGTAACGAAGCAACGTTGCATCGTTGCCGCCACCGCTCCAGTCGCGATCGAGTCGCAGGTACGCTCCGACCTCGGCTCGTCCTTCGACGACGCTGGCCAACGCCCGGAGTTCGTCCTCGGCTGACGCAGGATCCCACGCGTTCGACACGACGGAAGTAATCGAGCTCGACCACGACTGAGCGCTCAGTGCCGGGAAGGAGCCGGTCGCCCAACGTTGGGCCGAGGCATGGACAGTGATCGTCGCTCCGGGGCGCACGTCACCAACGCGCTGGATGATCGAATCACGTAACTCGGTGCCGAGAGCGACGCGAAAACCTGCGAGCGCGTCGGCGAGTTCACTCCCGAGTGCCGCCTCGGGCGTCGACGCGTCGTCGTCGATACCGACACGCACCTTCGTCGCGATCTCGTCGGGATCGAGTCCGAGTGCTTGCTGGCCCTTCCGACACGCCGCACAGAAGCACAGAGAGAGCAGTTGTCGCTGCGCGACGCTCAGCGTGGCGAACCCACTCTTGTCGTGGACACCGGCGTGATCGAAGCCCATTGGTCCACTCGCTTCAAGGACCACCCCACGTACGTCAGCTGAGCGCAACGTCTCGTCGACCAACGTCAGACAGTACTCGCGCACGTCTTCCGATGCCGGGCACAGTGCGTAGGGGTAGTGCTCGCCGTAGGCGTTGCGCTCGACGAGTTCGAGGTCGGTGAATTCGGGATCGTCAACGTGCGTCAATACGATCCACGCGTCGACCCCGATTCCAGCGCCGGTGAGTAGCTGCGCAGACGTCGCGAGAGCGTCACCGTGACCGAGCCACGAGGGCACCCGTGGTGTGAGTCGATGCCCGCGCCAAGCCCCGTCCCTTCGCGTGCCGTAAAAGGCGGAGTATGGGATGTCGGTGACGCGCCGAGTGGGGTGAAACGTGTTCACGACTCGCGTGGCGTGATACGA
>Ga0182012_10002013_pt1 | contig 22201 bp, 23 predicted proteins | sample 612S2SmetaG_FD_120486 | JGI IMG/M metagenome (GOLD analysis project Ga0182012, IMG submission 120486) | Permafrost microbial communities from Stordalen Mire, Sweden - 612S2S metaG | ecosystem: Environmental > Terrestrial > Soil > Wetlands > Permafrost | place: Sweden: Stordalen | collected... | reverse complement strand
TCTGGACCGGCTGGACTGGCAGAATCTGTGGCTTTCGGCGGTGATTCTGGCCGACGCGTTTGGGCGCTATCAGCCGGCGGTGGTCTCGGTGCTGCATTGGCTGCTGCCGGTTGGGGTTGCGGGTTGGGCGGTCGTCTCGGGGTTGGGCCGGGCGTTGGTGCTGGCGCGGATGCAGGCGCTGGATTCGAGCGCGGACCCGATCCCTGGAATTCGATTTACGTTGCGCAAGTTGCCCGGGATGGTCGTGTTGCAGGCAGTGTGGATGGTGGCGCTCCTTGGCTGCCTGTGGCTCTGGTATCGCGGAGTGGGCTGGGCTGCGGCCACGCACATCACCGTCGGCGTGCAGCCGGACCTGGTGGGTTACCTGTGCTGGCTGATCTTTCTCTCGCTGGGGATTTACGTGCTTTGGGCGCTGGTGAGCTGGACTTTGGCTTTCGCTCCGCTGCTGCTTTTTCTAAGCTCGGACGGCCAGGGCGGAAGTTTCTGGCGTTCGCTGATTGGTAGCTTCCGGCTAGGCAGGGCGCTATCCGGGAAGCTGATGGAGGTGAGCCTGGTGCTGGCGATTGTGAAGATCATGCTGATTGTGCTGGATATGGTCTTTTCCGCCGCGCCGCTGCCTTTTGCCGACGAGTTTGGCCCGGATGCGCTTCATGTGGTCTACGCGATCGTATTTGTCGCGTTTCTGGTCGCCAACGACTTCTTTCATGTGGTGCGGATGCGGAGCTTCCAGGCGCTTTGGCGGCATTCTCAGAATTCGTGTTAGTTTCCGGGTTCAGCATTTGACGAAAAGTACAGACACCCTGTACAACTTGGACAAGGTGCAAACATGACGGTAGAAACCACATACACGTCTTTGCGAGAAAATCTGTCGTCTTACATGGATCAGGTCTCGGATGATCGCGAAGTTGTAATCGTCCGGCGTCGCGGCGCGAGGGATGTAGCGTTGGTCTCGGCCGATGAGTTGGCCGGTTGGATGGAGACGGCTCATCTTTTGCGTTCGCCAGCGAATGCCAAACGGCTACTGGAAGCGCTTGGGAGAGCCAGAAAAGGCGAAGGCAAGCAGGAGTCGCTGGACGAGTTGAAACGGTCTGTCGGGCTGGAATCCTCGATTTGAGAGTTGATTCATGACAAAGCACCGGCAGCGTTACGCGGTGTTCGATCAGGAATTTCGCCAGGATTTGGCCTATTGGATCGAAGCGGATCGCAAAACCGCTCTTCGTGTTCTGTCGTTAGTTGAGGCTGTACTCAGCGATCCTTTTCAGGGAATCGGCAAGCCTGAGCCGCTGAAGTTTGAACTCGCGGGCTGCTGGAGCAGGAGGATTACTCAGGAGCACCGCTTGGTCTACGCCGTAAACGAAGACCGCATCGACTTTCTTCAGGGCCGCCTTCACTACAAGTAAAGAACCTGCGGCTTTACATCCCGCTTGCCTCCCTGCGACACTAGGGAGTGGACACCCAAAGCATCGTAATCCTGGACTTCGGCTCGCAGTACACGCAGTTGATCGCGCGCCGTATTCGCGAGTTGAACGTCTTTTCCGCCGTGCTGCCCTGTACGGCGTCGATTGCCGAGATTCAGGCGTACTCTCCGATCGGCATCATCCTTTCGGGCGGCCCGAGTTCGGTGTATGACGCCGATGCACCGGACGCCGATCCGGCTATCCTCGCGCTCGGCCTGCCGGTGCTGGGGATTTGCTACGGTTTGCAGTTCATTGCCTACCATCTGGGCGGCAAGGTTGTCTCCGCCGACAAGCGCGAGTACGGCCACGCCGAGGTGACCATTGAGGACGCTGCCACGCCGCTTTTTGCAGGGCTGCCGGCCACGATTCAGGTGTGGATGAGCCATGGCGATGAGGCGCTGGAACTGCCCGAGGGCTTCCATCGCACCGCGGTGACTTCCAATGCGCTGGCGGGTATCGCCAATGAGGAGCGCAAGATCTGGGCGGTGCAGTTTCACCCGGAAGTGCATCACACGCCGAAGGGTCGCGAACTGCTGCGCAACTTTGTCTTTGGCATCTGCGGAGCGAAGGGCGATTGGACTGCCGCGCATTTCATCGAGTCGACTGTAGCTTCGATTCGCGAGAAGGTCGGCTCGGGGCACGTTCTGTGCGCGCTTTCGGGCGGCGTCGATTCCTCGGTCGCGGCGGTGCTGGTGCATCGGGCCATCGGAGACCAACTTACCTGCGTGTTTGTGAACAACGGCGTGCTGCGCAAGAATGAGTTTGCGCAGGTAACTCAGAATCTGCGCGATAAGTTAGGCCTGAATCTGGTGCCTGTCGACGCGAGCGAGCGCTTTCTCGCACAGTTAGCGGGAGTTACCGATCCGGAGACCAAGCGCAAGGCGATTGGGCGCGAATTTATCGCTGTCTTCGACGACGAGGCGGCGCGGATTTCAGATCGAACTGGTGGCGTCGATTGGCTGGTACAGGGTACGCTTTATCCCGATGTGATTGAGTCATCCAGCGTGCGTGGGCCGTCGCAGACCATCAAGAGCCACCATAATGTCGGCGGCCTGCCCGAACACATGAAGATGAAGCTGATCGAGCCGTTGCGCGATCTCTTCAAAGACGAGGTCCGGCGCATTGGCCGCGACTTGGGGATGCCGGAAGATATTCTTGGACGGCAGCCGTTCCCGGGGCCGGGGCTTGCGGTGCGCATCCTTGGCGAAGTTACAGCGGAGCGCGTGGCAATCCTGCAGGAAGCCGACGATATTGTCGTAACCGAGATTAAAGCCGCGGGACTGTACAAGCAGATCTGGCAGAGCTTTGCTGTATTGCTGCCGGTCAAGAGCGTTGGCGTCATGGGCGATCAGAGGACCTACGCCAACACTTGTGCCATCCGCGCGGTTCACTCGGAAGACGGCATGACGGCGGACTGGGTTCCGCTGCCGTACGAGGTACTCAAGCGCATCTCCAGCCGTATTGTGAATGAAGTGCGCGGCATCAATCGCGTGGTCTACGACATCACCTCCAAGCCTCCCGGAACCATCGAGTGGGAGTAACTCAGGTGGACTCCGGCAAAGTTATCGTCAGCCATCCCACTGGCAATGCGAATGTATCTGCCGTGGTAAGTGCCTTGCTTGAGGATGAACTGCTGGCAGCTTTCTATACGTGCATTCTGTGGCGGCAGGAGAGCGCGTTAGCGATGCTCTCACCGCGTGTCGTTCGCTCCATTTTCGAGCGGCGTGCGCGGGTTCAACTTGAGGCGAAGTACGTCCGCACGAGGCCGGCGCGGGAACTGATTCGCAACCTGCTCATTCGCGCCGGGAAGAAACATCTGATTGCCTCGGAAGACAATCCTTTCTCAATCGACGGTGTGTACCGCGATCTCGACCACTTTGTGGCGCGTGGTCTGCGCAAGAATCCCGATGTTCGCGCTCTCTACGCATACGAGGACGGCGCGTTGCTTCAGTTTCGCGAGGCGCATAAGTCCGGCATCCATTGCATCTATGACCTGCCTATCGGGTACTGGCGCGCGAATATCAAGATATCTGCCGAGGAAGCCGAGTTGCAGCCGGCGTGGAAGGGAACGCTCAATGCGTTGGCCAACAGCGAAGCCAAGTGCGCGCGCAAGGACGAGGAACTGGATTTAGCGGGCACGGTGATCGTTCCAAGCACCTTCGTCAAGAACACACTTGAGATGTACCCTGGCAGCATTCAGAAGATTGTCGTCAATCCATTCGGGGTTCCGGCTAACATATCAGCGCCGCGCGAACTAACGCGACCGAGCGATCCGCTGCGGGTACTGTATGTGGGTTCGCTGACGCAGCGCAAGGGAATTGCGTATCTCTTCGAGGCGGTAGAGAAAGCCGGCGAGGCTGTCACGCTTACGATCATCGGTCGCAAAGTCGGTCAATCGGACGCGCTGAACGCGGCTTGTGAAAAGCATCGCTGGATAGCTTCGCTGCCGCATTCCGAAGTACTGGCGGAGATGGGGCGCCACGATGTGTTTGTCTTTCCGTCGCTGTTTGAAGGGCTGGCGCTGGTGCAGGGCGAGGCGCTGTCGCAAGGGCTGCCGGTGATTACTACGCCTAACTCGGGCGGGGCGGATATTCTGCGCGACGGCGTCGACGGATTTATCGTGCCCATCCGCGATTCCGACGCAATTGCGGAGCGATTGCTCGCCTTCGACGCGGATCGCACGCTGCTGCAGCAGATGAGCGAGTCGGCACGGGAACGGGCGGCGCAACTGGATTGGCAGGCCTCAAAGGCACGGACGGCTGATGCGGTGAAAGAAGCCCTCAGTTCCTGAGATTAGCGACTGTCCGAGCGATTATGGATGCTTCGGTTCGAGATTGATGTCCACATCGACGACATGCACATCGTCATGCGGCGTGAGCGTGTAAGACAAGTTATAGTTTGGAATGACGCGCTCAAACGCCGGGTTCACGTTATGCGTGGCGGTCATGCCGCGGATGGCTCCTTCGTTGAATGGCTCTCCAGGTGGCAGTTTCAGTGCGGCCAGCACCATCGCACGCAAATCATCGCTTACATTCTTCACTCGCACTTTGCCGGTTGTGTAGACGGGGCCAGGCTCGGCGCTTACGGTATAGCTCACAGTTCCCTGGGCGCGATCGAAAGCCTCTTCGGGATGGATCTTCACTTTGATGTAGCCATGGTTGTGATAGAGGCGAGCGAGGAACTCCCAATTCGCGCGTAGCTTGACGAGGGAAACCACCTCGCCGGAGCGGAGACCAGAGAATTTGTCGAATTCTGCCTGGGATACGATGAGGCCGGGAGCCAGTTGCACGCCGGCTAGCTTGTATTGCAAACCCTCTTCGACTGATACCGTGAACGGGATATGGACGCCATCAGAATCGACGACAGTAGTTGGCTGGGCGACTGCTTTGATCTTTGCTTCAAGAAAGCCCTGCGCGCCGTAAAAGTTGGTCAGGTTGGTTTGCAACTGGCTGACGCTTCCATCGAAGCTGTAGGGTGTGCCGGAAGACTTCGCGAGAACGTTCTTTGCCTTTTCCGCGTAGGTTGCAGATGCGCCCTGCAACTGGATCTGACCAACCTCGACATCGGGCTCAGCAACACTGAAGCTCATGGCGGTTACTTTGCCGAGCGCCATATCGGTGTAAGGCGTCACTGCAACGGTAGCCTTGATGCCTTCTGTTGCCAGCTCGTCCTGCAATTCCTTTTGAATGCTGTCGAGAAGGAACCGGCGGCGGGAACTTTGCCGTGAAAGAGGGGAAGGTGTGCATGCAACCGGTCATCCAGGCCAGTGCCGATGCTAGCCGGGAAATTCTCCAAGCGAAGGGCATAGAGTTGCGTCACCGGGGTCAATTGGAAGACCAGATCCTGCCCGTTGTACTTAAAGGAAATGTCCTGAAAAAGTCCGCTATCCATGAGAAGTTTGGTGTGGTCGTTCATCTGCGCGGTGGTGAGGGCGATGCCCCTCTTCAGGTCTGCCGCGGCGGATAGCTCGGCGTCGGAGTATTCGCCTGCTCCCTTGAACTGGATGGTCTTCGGCTGGTAAGTCTGTGCTACGGCTGGCAACAAGCAACAAAGCAACGCAAGGGGCGCAAGAGTTAGCAGATGAGAGCGAGTCATGTTGCCGCAAGACTATCAAGAAGCCAGGGAAAAAGCGATGTAAATTCTGCAAACTCAAGTGGCGCGGCGAGATACTGCCTGCCATTTCCGCTCAGGCGGGTTTGGGTCTTGGCGAACGGGTTAACCAGCCGAAGAGAAATGTTCCGACGAAGATGATTCCGAGCAGGCCTAACCATACCACTGCGGCCAACTGCATGAGCAGGTCTTTGCGGGCTTCAATTTCGCGCAGGTTCCGGCCGGCTACCACGAATCCGCCCTGCGGTCCGGCGACGTGGAGGACAATGGAGGCGATGCGAACGTCGCGCCGTGGCGCCCAGGTGATGCGCTCTTCGCCGTGGCCGCGAACGTAGTTAAGCACCCCTTGGGGCAGTTGCGGGACTTTGCCATTCAATTGCGCAGAGGAAGCGAGCACTTTTCCCTGCTCATCGTAGACGATGACAAAGGGCGAGAGGCTGGCGTCCATATCGGTCTGGTCGTTCGGAACTGCTGTGGATGGGGATGTTCCCTTCGCGAGATGGCTGGCCAGATCCGTGGCCATGCCGATCTGAGGATCATTTGCGGATTGGCGCAGCGATTGTTGCTCGATGATGACGAAGCCCAATGACATCGCGGTGCAGAGTGCGATGAGGACGAGCGCGTTATAGAGAAGAGTTGGCCGGGATATCGTTTCACGCAGCATGGACAGGTTCTCCTTGATGAGAGATTGGGTTAGATCCTTCAAAAGGGTCAGGAGGAGGGCTGGTCTGGGAAGGCTTGAGTCGGCGAGCGCATCGCGTAATGACTGGAGCATTGCATCGGCGTACGACTCGCGAAAAGTCGCGGGGTACAGTCGGATCGCGGCCCGATAGGCGCCTTCGATGCGATTTGAAGACGGAGGTATGGGCGGCCTCATGAACGGCCTCTCTGGGGAAGCAAGCCTCGCTGACGCGCAGCGGTGACCGCCGAATCCATGCGGGCGAGTTCGGATTCGAGTGCCAGGCGGCCGGTGCTGGTGAGGCGATAGTAGCGGCGGCGTTCGTTATCGGTTACGCCGGTTTCGGCGACCATTCCGTCGCGCGTGAGCCGTTCGATGGTTCCGTAGAGAGTGCCGGGGCCCATGGCGATACCTCCACCCTCGGGGGCACGGGCGTCTTTCATCATCGCGTAGCCGTGACGGTCGCCGCCAGCGAGCGAGAGCAGGATGGCGAAGACTGCGGGCGTGAGAGGGGTTGCATCGACCATACCGCCAATATATATCTGCTGCGGATATATCTGCAACAGTATTATTGAGGAATTTTTCAACTCTGCCCAAGCAGAACGGCCATCCCGAATCGGGATGGCCGTTCTGCTTGATGCGATGATGAGCGTGGTCTAGTGAGCGCCAGCCAGCGAGGGGCGCGTTTCGAGGGTGCCGTCGGCATAGCCTTCTCGCATCTCTTCGATGGTCTTGGGTGAGTAGTCGCCGGCGTGGCCAGCCTGTCCGAACTGGGTCATGCGCTCGGTTACAACCTTCTGCATGGCTTCGCGGGCCGGCTTGTTGTAGTCGCGCGGATCGAATTTCTCAGGGTTCTCGAAGAGGACCTTGCGAATGGCTCCGGTGATGGCCAGGCGATTGTCGGTGTCGACGTTGATCTTGCGGACGCCGTGCTTGATGCCGAGCTGGATCTCTTCGACCGGCACGCCCCAGGTTTCCTTGAGTTTGCCGCCGTACTTGTTGATGATGTCCTGCAGATCCTTGGGAACAGACGAGCTTCCGTGCATGACGAGGTGAGTGCGGGGCAGTCGCTTGTGAATCTCGATGAGGATGTCCATCTTGAGGACGGAACCATCCGGCTTCTTGGAGAACTTGTAGGCGCCGTGGCTGGTGCCGATGGCGATGGCCAGCGCGTCTACTCCGGTGCGCTCGGCAAACTCGACTGCCTGGTCGGGGTCGGTGACGTGCTCAAGGCCTGTGCCGCCGGCGCCGTGGCCGTCTTCAATGCCACCCAGCACGCCGATTTCACCTTCAACGGTGACGCCGCGCTCGTGCGCGAACTCGACCACCTTACGGGTTACTTCCACATTCTCTTCAAAGTCGGTCGGGGTCTTGCCGTCGGCCTTGAGGGAGCCATCCATCATGACGCTGGTAAAGCCCAGTTCGATGGCGCTCTTGCAGGTCTCAAAGCTGTTGCCGTGATCCTGGTGCATGGCAACGGGAATCTCCGGATAGAGTTCGGCGGCGGCGAGCATCAGATGGTAGAGAAAGTTGTCTTGCGAGTATTGCCGGGCTCCGCGGCTGGCCTGCACAATGACCGGAGACTTGGTAGCGCGGGCCGCTTCCATAATGGCCTGAATCTGTTCCATATTGTTGACGTTGAAGGCACCGACGCCATAACCGCCCTTGGCGGCTTCGTCGAGTAGCTGTCGCATGGATACTAGAGGCATGAGGATTCTCCTTCGGGTGTGCGGCTCGCCTCACAAACGCATCTGCGGCGGTGGCTGCAATCGTAACCATGGTATCAGAGAGTCAAGCGGGAACCTGTGACGTGCGTCATTGGAGAATCCACACCTGCGGGTGGTGCGTACAAATGCTGTTGTTGGGGCCGCGCACAGGGATCTCAGCCGGCGCGTAACCCTTGCGCGTGGAAATCATCTAACCCGGCAGGAGATTGATATGTTCGATACAGTTCGCAGTTCGCTTCGCAGTCTGTTGCTTACGGTGTTGGTCGCGGGCAGCGCCGGGCTAGGCTGACATGCGGCCACTCGCACGATTCCCGCTCCGGCTACCGATGCAAAGTTGGCCACCGCGCCAGGCAGGCAGACGGCCGTATTCGCCGGAGGATGCTTCTGGGGGACGCAATCGGTCTTCGAGCGCGTCAAGGGCGTTGTGGATACGACTGTCGGCTACTCCGGCGGGTCTGCCACGACTGCGACTTATGACCAGGTGAGCAGCGAGACGACCGGCCATGCCGAGTCGGTGAAGGTGGTCTACGACCCCTCGAAGATTACCTACGGCAAGCTCTTGCAGTTGTTCTTCTCGGTGGTTCACGACCCCACGCAACTCAATCGGCAGGGACCGGATTTTGGCACCAGCTATCGCTCGGTGATCTTCTACTCCAATGAGGAGCAGCACCGCATCGGCACTGCCTACATCGCCCAGCTTGACGCGGCGAAGATATTTCCCAAGCCGATCGTCACGCAGGTGGTTCCGCTCAAGGGTTTCTACGACGCCGAGTCCTATCATCAGGATTACGCGCTGCATAACCCGGACAACCCCTACATCCTGGTCTGCGACAAGCCCAAGATCGAGGCGTTGAAGGCCGAGTATCCGGAGTTGTTCCAGGAATACAAGGGCAAGTAACGGAAAAAGACAGCCGATCCGGCGCGCGGACTGTGCGTGGGGTCGGCTTGGTCATTTAGCCCGCCCTGTCGATAGCCGCTCCATTCGCAAAAAATCCCGCCAAATCAAACTCTTGACATCGCCGCTCGTGTGTGGAATTCTTCGTGCGGTTTTCCTGAACAGGTTGAATTGCATGTGAAGGAAACCCTGCGCAGTTGTAACTTGCGGGGAGGCGAATGTTATGGCGGGATTTGCCGGTTTCGATTGCTCCGGATACCCAGGGGACAACACCATGAGCTGGCTGATAGCCAACACCAACCTGGTGTGGTGCGGCTACTATCTGGCGCCCGCTCCCAGCCACGGCAACGCTGGGTGGATGGGCAAGCAGGCTTCTCTGGCGGCGGCCGGCTGGGGCATAGCGCCGGTCTATGTCGGCCAGCAGGTGACCGGGCCGGGCAGTCTCAATCCCTCGACTGCTACGGGCCAGACCGATGGCGCGCAGGCCGCGGGCTATATGAGTTCTGAGGGGTTTCCCGCTGGCTCTTACGTGTATCTGGATATTGAAAACGGGCCGCCACTCTCGCAGCCCCAGCAGGATTATCTTGCAGCGTGGTCGACTGCGGTCGTGGCCGGCGGCTACAATCCCGGCGTGTATTGCAGCCATTTGCTGGCCGCGCAGATTGCGGTGCTCCAACCGGGTGCGCGCATCTGGGCTTTTCGCATCTCGGGGATTGCGCCGGGCAACCAGAACAGCCCATATCCGGAGTCGGACCCGGCTGGATGCGGGTACGGCGCGGCGACCGCCTGGCAGTTGATTCAGGAATGCAAAATTCAAATTACGCCGGGAGGGCCTTATTCGCTTCAGGTCGACCTGGACTCGGCAACCACGGCCGATCCCGGCGCGCCGGATGCTCCACCCCCTGCGCCCACAGCAACGGGCGAATAGAAATGGAGGTAAATGATGAATCTGCCGTTGGCGTTCCAGTTGGGCGCGTTGATTCAAGACGCCTATGCCGGCTTCAAAGCGGGACTATCCGATTACAAAGGCCAGCAATACCACGGATACACCGTGATACAGACCATCTACGCGAATAACCTGGCCACCGATCTATCGGTAAAGTTCGATCCTCTGGTGGACATCGTGCCGATGGGCTTTGTCGCCTATAACACTGCGACTCCAAGCGCAGTTGTCATTGTCATGCGCGGCACGGAAGGCATCTGGCAGTGGATTCAGGATGCGAAGATTCTTCCGATTCCTTTTTCGGCGATTCCTGGGACAGGGCTGACGGAAGACGGCTTTACGGATATGTATATGTCGCTCCGGATCGCGCCTGATCCCAATTCGCCCCGGTTGGTCGATGCTTTGGAAGGATTGCTTGGCGATGGAGACATCAACCTAACGATCTGCGGCCACAGCCTGGGCAGCGCCCTGGTGACGCTGCTTGCCTTGGAAGTTGCGGTGAAGACGCGATTCAAGCAGCCTACGCTTTATACCTTCGCCAGTCCCCGCGTGGGCGACCCGCACTTTGCCAGTTACTTCAATGTCGCGGTTCCGAACTGCTACCGCATTGCCAATCGCATGGACATCGTAACCCATGTGGCAACGCCGCCGCTTTACATCCATGTGGGCGATGAGACGGAATTGAATCCCGGCAGTAATATAGCCGATTCACTGCTCTGCATGCATGATATGGCGACCTATCTCTTCATGCTGAGCAGCGGCGCAATTGCGCTGTCGCCGAGTTGCATGAAGCCGGTTGCGGCTCCGGCGCCACCCCAGGCGGGGGGCCTGATCGCGGAGGTCGCCGTCGTCATTGAGAAAGTCGTATAGCTACGCCGTCTTAGTTCAAGCCAAGAATAGGCCGGCATGCTCGTCGCGTGCCGGCCTCTTCGTTTGCACCTTCAAGTTGAGGTTCGTAGCATCGGGCGGTCACTTCCTGAGTTCAATGGAAACAACCTGCCCGTCGACCGACTTATCCGAGCTATCGGCATAGCGTACGCGCGCTTTGAAGCCTTCGATATCCTTGCATACGTTCATCTCGCGCTTGGGCTCGAATCCCAGCGCGGTGAGGTCGAGTTGGTAGTAGTTATTGCTGTAGAGGGCAATCGTCTTTTTCAGCGTAACCACCTGGAAATCCATCACCGAATTGCCGCTGCATTCCACATGGCGAATGGTGCCCAGCGCTTCATGCTTTGTGCCGCTGAGAGCTTCTGTAGGATGCTTCGGTTTGGTCTCGACCGGGATCGCTGGAAGAGCGTCGACAGCGGCGGACGAACCATTCTCGATCGTCGTTACGTTGGTGACCAGCGTGGTATGCGCGCTGTTTTCCTGCATCTGTTTCGCCGCATCCATATTGGCGCGCAACATGGCCTGCTCCGCGGGAGTCTTCGCCAAATTCGAGGCCATGGTCAGAGCCCTGATTGCATCGGCGTATTTGCCCTGCGTCATCAGGATGGTGCTGGCATTGATGCGATAGCCGACGTTGCCTTGATCTAACTGGATGGCGTGTAGCTCCAGAGTGTGGGCCTCTTCCAGATTGCGGCGTTCCCGCGCAAAGAAGAGCGCGAGTTCATCGTATGAGGGTGCAAACGACGGATTGAGCCGCATCGCTGTGCGCAGGCTGGATTCGATCGACGCGTCTTCGTCTGAAACGCCACGGCCGATGGACATGGCCGCGTAATAGTAGTTGGCTAGATAACTCTGCGAGTCCAGCTTGACGGCTTCGCCAAACCACTTGCGCGCCGACTGCTGGTCTCCGTCGCGGAAGGCGATGTCCCCTTTGGTCTCATACGCCTGGGAATTCTTTGGATCGGCTTGCAGCACCGAGTCAAGCAGGTTGAGCGCATCCTGTTTGCGCCCCACGCAGGCCAGGAAATCGGCTCGCTCGGCGTCCGCCTCCGCCTGGGTAACTTGCCGCGCGCGATAACTGGCCTGGTCCAGCGGCGCGGCGGCGCTGTTCATCACAAACTCCTTGTAATTGCCATTGTGAATGTAGCCATCGAGTGTGCCTTTTAACTGCTTCAAATCTCCAAAGGCCTTGCGTGCGGCCTCGACAGGGTCCTCGTGATTTTGCACCAGCGCAAGGTAATCGTTCATCTGGTGCAGATGCTTGTCGTGGTCGTTCACTTCCAGGAAGTGTGTCAATGCCCAGGACTCGGCGTAGAAGACGGAACCCTTTTGCTCTTCGTGATAATAGGGTGAGTTATGGTCCACCTTGAAGAGAGTTTCGAGCGGCAGCAACTGGTTTTGGCGCAGATAAAGTATGTCGCTGACGCTCGGCTGGCCGAGCACTACATTCTTGTCGTGGATATCCGTGTTCTGGAAGAATTCCGCCAGTCCTTCATCGAGCCAGAGTGGCATCCATTCACTGTCACCCGCGAACTGTAGGTGCGTGTACTCGTGATATACGGTTGCGTAGGGATGCTCCTGCTCGGCGTCCAGGGTCAGCAGCACGTAGTTCCGGTTCTGAGTCTTGAGAAACAGGCCACCGAGGCGCATCTGCCCTTTGGCAAGATACTCGGCCGGCTCCAGCGTCTGGAAGCTCTTGTAATTCTTAAGAGCGAGAATCGAGATAGGCTCGGGCGGATCGACATTCAGCTTTGGAAACAGCGTATGAAACACCCAGCGCATGCGCTCAAACTGATCGACAATTTGCCGGCCTTGCTTCTCATTTGCGTCGGTGAGCACGCCGAAGTGTTCGCTCCTGACTTCCGTCCACTGAGTCGGAGCGGCAAATGCCGAGCCGGAAAGCGCGGTAAGCAGGATGCAGAATTTGAGCAAATATTGGCGCATGACTTTCGGCACAGTGTAACAGAAGCCTGCTTCACCGCGAGCGCGGAGTTATGCTCTGTTGCATCGGCACCGCAAAGGATCCGCAAATCGAAAAGGCCAAGCTGCAATTTGCAGATTGGCCCCTTCTGTTTTGGATTGTAACTTCGGGTTGAGGTTAGTAGCGTCCGCCGCCGCCGCCGCCGCGACCGCCGCGGTCATTGCCGCCGCGTCCACGACCGCCGCCGCCGCCGGAACCGCCCTTTTGCGCCTGGAAGCAATCGCGGCAGAAGACCGGACGATCGCCTCTCGGTTCAAAAGGAACCGTAGTCTGCTGGCCGCAGCCAGAGCAAACTACCGCAGTTCCCGTGGTGGCGCGCGAGCTATAACCACCGCCCCCGCCGCCGTAGCTGCTACCGCCTCCGCCGAATCCACCGCCGCCGCCTCCGGCTTGGTCGGCCTTCTTGGCCTGTCTGCAGGGCTTGCAGCGCTTCGGCGTCGAATATCCACGTTCCTGGAAGAACGTTTGGTCAGCAGCAGTAAATGTAAATTCCCGTCCGCAGTCGCTACAGGTAAGTTGCAGATCTCCAGCCATTGGTGTTTCCCCTTTTTGAGTGTGTGAAAACCCGTAGACTACGCGGGTACAGATAGTCTACGCGCTTTGTGGCGCTGTGACCCGAAATCGTTTCATAGAAATTGACAAAGATCGCTCGATTTTTCGCAGGTCGCTGCGTTCCGAGGCTGAGGCGAAGGTGGAAGCGATACCCTTGCTGGAGGCCCGGCCGGTGCGGCCAATGCGGTGAACAAAGTCTTCGGCGACTTTCGGGATATCGTAATTGACCACGTGGGCGACGTGCTTGACGTCGATGCCGCGCGCGGCTACGTCTGTCGCGACAAGAATGCGATGACGGCCTTCAGAGAAACTCTTGAGCGCCTGATTGCGCTGGGCCTGCGAGCGGTCGCCGTGAATCTGCGTGGCCGAGTGGCCGGCGCGGACGAGACGATTGGCTACGCGGTCAGCGCCATGCTTGGTGCGAACAAAGACCAGGAAGCTACCTTCACCGGATTCGAGCAAATGCTCAAGCAGCTCGTGCTTCTTATCCTGTTCCACTTCAAATGTCTGTAACTCGACATTTTCGCTGGGTTTAAGTACCGAACCAATCTCGATGCGCGCCGGATCCTTCAGGTATTCCCTGACGACTTCGCGAATGTTGGCGTCGAGCGTGGCGGAGTAGCAGAGCGTTTGGCGAGCCTGGGGAAGGGCAGCGGCGATGCGCTGAATGGCCGGTTTGAAGCCCATGTCCAGCATGCGATCCACTTCGTCGAGGACGAGGATCTGCACCTGGTCCAGCTTGACAAGCTTGCGCTTGAGATAGTCTTCGAGGCGTCCGGGGGTGGCGACGATCAGCCGCGCGCCGCGACGGATCAGCTGCAACTGCGGGCCTTCCGCCATGCCGCCGCAAACCAGGGCGACGTTGTTGGCCGGGTTGGTGTTGAGGTTGCGGAAGTGCGTCTCTACCTGCATGGCCAGTTCGCGGGTGGGCAGCAGAATCAGTGCCGTCGCAGAACGGGACTCGGTCTTGGCCAGCTTTTCCAGAATGGGAACAATGAAGCTGAGCGTCTTGCCGGTGCCGGTCTGGGCAGTGGCGAGAACGTCGCGGCCTTCCAGAGCCGGAGGAATGGCGCCGGCCTGAACCGGGGTGGGGGTTACAAAATTGAGGGAAGCGATGCGCTTCTTGAGCGCTTCGGAGATGTTGAAATCGGAAAACTGAGTCACGTATATCCTTGGATAGGGCCAGATACAGCTCGGCTGCCGGCCTTCAATCTATGCTCTGAGGGCGGCTTCAGCGCCCGAAGAGAAACCAGAAAAATTGCGTCGTGGAGTACCGAAGGGAAGGAAAAAACCCAGATGATTGAGTAGAAGTAGTTCTAAAAGAAACTCAATCCGGCTCTGCCGCACGCTGCCACATGCTACATTTCGATCGCGGAAAATTGATTTCCATACGATCTGGTGCCCGCTCAAACTGCACATACAAGAGCGGTTACGCTGTAGGGGCTTGGGAAAAATGCTTTGCGGGGCAATCCAGCTTTTATGGCCCTGCGAGAGACCCAGTCAGGGCTTCGGGACCAAGTTCTCCGGGCAATTACAACCCGCCGGAGAGCGAGAATGGCTCACAACCAAACAACTGAGCGCAACTCAAGATTAGCACAGTTTACGCTTCTGTCAACGAATGGCTGCGTGACCCTTGACTATTTGGTAATGGGGCTAGAGTCGCATTTTAAGCCGCCATCAGTTCCAGTTTGTCCGGAGCGAGGATGATGATGGTTGCGCCGCGCATCTGGATTAGCTTGTCCCGCTTGAATTTGCTCAACATGCGGGTGACCGTCTCGCGTGAGGTGCCAATGAGGTTGGCCAGGTCCTCATGGGTGAGCGCCATGGTGAATCGCATATCGGGCTTGTTGTGGGCCGCGGCGCGACCCCACTCCAGCAGCAGGCTGGCGAGGCGGCTAGCGGCGGAGACGGAAAGCGCCAGACGCCGCGCGTCAAAGAAGGCGGTGCGATATTCCTCAGAAAGCGCCTGGGCGGCGTGCACGCTGGCTTCGCCGTATTTGTGAACGAATGCCAGAAAGTCTTCTCTGGGAATGGCTTTGAGTGACGTCGGCTCAACGGTCTCGGCGGTCACTTCATACCGTGTGCCGGACATGACCGCTCCCAGACCCAGAACATCGCCGGGGAGCGCGATCTTGAGGATCAGTGTTTTGCCCTGGCGTGAAGTCGAGAAGAGTTTCACGCGTCCGTGACAGACGACGTAGACATTCCCAACAGGCGTCTCTTCTTCAAAAAGCGTAGCGCCGCTGGCTGATTGGGAGTGGATCCCTAGCGCGTTGAAGTCGGCCAGCGCTTTGTCGTCGAGGTTGCAAAACATGCGCAGGGAACGGAACTCGCAATGATTGCAGTCGCATAGGGCCCGATTCACTGGTATGAGAGGCATGGGGAAAGGCTACCTCGTTTTCCAATTTTTGATTCTATGGAAGACGAACTCAGTGTACATCTAATCCACTACCCGGCGCAGCGGGCTGATTGAAACTCGCAGCGTTTTTCCCCGAAAGAAGAGCAATCCTGCTCTATTCAATTGGTGACAGGTGTCACATCGCCGGGGGGCGGCATACGGCGAAGATCATCCATAGGCGCTGAATCAGTTCACTTCACGCGCGAGAGGGTACCTTGGACGCCCAAACATTGCATCGCATTCATTTCGCGTTTACCGTCACCTATCACTATTTGTTTCCGCAACTTACCATGGGCCTTGCGCTCCTCATCGTAGTGCTCAAGAGCCTGGGGCTCAAGACCGGAAACGAGAAATACTCCGACGCGTCGCGCTTCTGGGCCAAAATATTTGCGGTCAACTTCCTCCTTGGCGTAGTCACCGGCATCCCCATGGAGTTTCAGTTCGGCACCAACTGGTCGGAGTTTTCCCGCCGCACCGGGGGCGTGATCGGCATGCCGCTGGCCATGGAAGGCACGTTTTCCTTCTTTCTGGAGTCGGCTTTTCTCGGATTATTTTTGTTTGGTGAAAAGAGAATGTCGAAGTGGGCGCACTGGGGAACGGCGTTCATGGTCTTCTTCGGCTCCTGGATCTCAGGCTTCTTCATCATCGTCACGGACGCCTGGATGCAGCATCCGGTGGCGTACACAACTTTGCCGAATGGCACCTTTGAGGTCAGCAGCTTCTGGGGATTGATGCTCAATCCCTGGGCGTGGCTGCAGTATGCCCACAATATGTGCGGATCGGTGGTGACGGCCTCGTTTGTGATGGCTGCCGTCGGCGCGTTTTACCTGCTGCAGGAGCGCGACGCCGAGTTTGGGCGCATGTTTGTTAAGCTCGGCGTCATCGCCGGCGTCATTTCCTGCGTGTTGATGATTTTCCCCACCGGCGATCTGCATGGCAAATTCGTGGCCCAAAACCAGCCTGCGGCCATGGCCGGGATGGAGGGGTTGTTCAACACGGAAAAAGGCGCGCCGCTGGTGCTGATGGGTCAGCCGGATGTGGAAGGGCAGAAGATCGACAACCCCCTTCCGGTCAGCGATGTCTTAAGCTTTCTCATCTACGGCACGACCAAGGCCGAGGTGGAGGGGTTGAATTCGATTCCCCGCGACCAGTGGCCGACGGCGCTGCCGCTGCTCTACTACAGCTACCACATCATGGCCGGCCTCGGAACCTACTTCGTGGCCCTGATGCTGCTGGCGGCCCTCTGGCTCTGGCGCGGCAAGCTGTTTACATCGCGCTGGCTGCTGTGGCCGTTGCTGCTCAGCTTTCCGCTGCCCTACATTGCCAATACCGCGGGATGGATGACAGCCGAAATCGGTCGCCAACCCTGGCTGGTCTACGGGCTGGTTCGGACCGCGGACGGCTATTCGAAGCATGTCGGCGCGGGAACCAGCCTGTTTACTCTGCTCGGCTTCCTGGGCATGTACAGCGTGCTTTCGATCCTGTGGATCGTGCTCGTCTACCGCTTCATCGGCCAGGGCCCTGTGGTGCCCGACCCGCAAGCCGTCCACGCTGCCGCATAGGGTTGCAGCAAAGGGGCGCTGCATAGGAGAGTTTCATGGGAATGCTATGGTTTTGGATTGTCGCGGTGATGCTGACCGGCTATGTGGTCCTGGATGGATTCGACCTCGGCGTGGGCATTGTCTACCTCTTTGTTGCCGGTTCGGACCGGGAGCGCATGCAGTCCATCCGCTCGATCGGCCCGGTATGGGACGGAAACGAAGTCTGGCTGCTGGCTGCCGGTGGGACGCTCTTCTTTGCCTTTCCGCTGCTCTACGCCTCGGCCTTCAGCGGTTTTTACCTGCCACTGATGATCGTGCTCTGGCTGCTGATCCTGCGCGGAGTGAGCATTGAGCTGCGCAGCCATATCGACGACCGGATGTGGAAATCCTTATTCGACGCGATCTTCTTTCTTTCGAGCACGCTGCTGGCCATTTTCTACGGCGCGGCGCTGGCCAACGTGGTGCGGGGGGTGCCTCTCGCCGGCGACGACTCATTCTTTCTACCGCTCTGGACGAACTGGCGGCCCGGCGCGAATCCCGGCATTCTGGACTGGTACACGGTCCTCGGCGGCGTGATGGCGCTGGCCGCGCTGGCGATGCACGGAGCCCTGTATCTCGCGATGAAGACCGAGGGCGAATTGGAGCGGCGCGCAACCGCGCTGGCCTCAAAGCTGTGGTGGGCCGTTGCCGCGCTCACGGTCCTCAGCATTCCGGCTACGGTGCTGGCGCGGCCGAATTCCCTGGACAACTATGTGCACCACCCGATTGCCTTCCTCGCGCCGCTGGGCGTGCTGGCAGCGCTGATTGTCGCGTTTGCAGCGATGCGCCGGAGATCGGAGGGGACCGCGTTCCTCGCCTCCTGCGGCTACCTGCTTTCCATGATGGTTGGGGCTGTGGCGGGACTCTTTCCGGTCATCCTGCCGAACGTAGCCCCGGGCGGGCGGGATATGACGGTTGCCCGGGCGTTGGCTGGGGAGCACACGCTGCACGTCGGCATCATCTGGTGGAGTTTCGGCATGGTTCTGGCGCTGTTCTACGCCTTCGTCAGTTATTGGCTCTTCCGTGGCAAGGTCGCACAGGACTCGGAAAGCTACGGCCACTGAGCCATTTGCAGAGGGGAGCGAGGATGGGGAGTGCCGCTCCGGTCAATATGGCTTCCCCATTGCGGCGAAACTTCGGGGCATACTGGAACTATGCGATTGTTCCGGTTGCCCCCTTTTCCCCGATCGCCTTTTCAATCTGCAAGCCTGAAACGGACAGCAAGACCACACTCGAATCGAGCGCGTCGCCGCATTTGCAGCGCACTATCTCTCATTTGCGCGCTTGTCTGCGCGTCGCCGCTGATGGGCCAGCCTGATGTTGGCGCTTTCCATTGGGTGGATTTTCACGACACCAAGGATGCGCCGACGATCGCCTGGGTGAACGCATCGCTGAAGGCCGAGAAGTGGTCGCAGATTCGCGAGATCGGCGTGCAGTGGGACTCGGCCCTGGTGTTCACTACGGAGCGCGCGACGCCGCAGTCTTCGCCCGCGACAGATAAATTCACCGTTTGGGCAGTCTCGCTGGCCAAAAAGGACGTCCAGCCGCTCTTGCACGGAGTTTCTGAGCATATTCTCAATTTCACCACCTTCGGCGGACCGTACCAGCAGGCGCCGGAACTGGGCCTGGTCTATAACGACTGCTACGGATGCGACGCGCCTTCGACCTTCTTCACCACGCTCTATTACAACTTTTCCGCACACGCGTGGCGTGCCCGCTGGATGCGCGGCGATCAGGCTGCCGTGCTCTATAGCGGAGGAACCGTTGACGGCGTCACCCGCACCCAGATCTACGGCCTGCTCACCGAGCCACCGGGCCGCGACGTGCTGGCCACCTGGACGCATAACGATTACGGCAAAGCCAAGCCGCCCGACGACTTCGTTTTTGAATACAGCGTCGATCCCAGTTCAGCCACGGAACAGACTCAGGGACTGAGCGGCCTGCACGCCGAAGAAATGGAACTGCGGCTTTGCCGGGCCGATCCCGGTCGGGCTGATCCGTCGCTGGCCGACCTGGCGCGCGGGCAGGATTCCGATATCTGCAAGGAACTCGTCGCGGCCAAAGTCAAGAATGTGCCGACGCGGAGGCCGACCACCACACCGCCCGCCAACAACCATGGCCGCGCTTATCCTGCTCCGACAAAACAGTGAAAGCGGCGCGTCATGCGCGGGCCAGGGTCAACGCATAAACAGGGAAGCGATGGTGGCGGCGAGGTCGATAGAAACCTCGGTAGGAGTTTCCCTGCGAATATCCCAACCAGGGTCCCATAGATAGGAATCGCGGCCTGAGTTTTGGTATCTTGTGTCGTGGTAGGTCGGCATAGAGTCCAGAAAGCTGCTCTGGCGGTGCTCGTCCGGCGCATGCGCAATACGCATCAGTTCGCCGTGATCCAGCGAGTTCAGCGAACAGGTATCGCAGGAGTCGATGACCACATTGCCGGGGCCGGCGTAGAGATGCGCCTCCATGGCATGGTGGCATTTGGGGCAGTTGAGGGTGCGGCGCAGGTCGCTCGAATCTGCGGCCGGCTGCGCAACGGTATCTCGCTGCTGGCTGCGCAACTCTTCGAGCAGCACTTGCAACTCTCCCATGGGAATCATCATGCCGTGGTACTGGGTGCAGTAGATGATGTTGAAACCGGCGATGGCCGCCAGGGACATGGTGACGTTGCAGACCGGGCAAGACTGATAAGTCGGCTCACCCAGAACGCGTACGCCGTCGTCGTCCTTCTCCGGCAGATAGACAGAGTGGCAGTAATCGCACCGGAAGCTGTCCATCCCTGTTTTCAATTGCATGGGTGCGCCGCAGGAAGGGCAATTCATCGCGCCTGCCCGCAGTCTGCGCAGAACTTTGCGCGTTGTGGAATAGCGTGGCCGCAGTTGATGCAAAACTTCGTTGCTCCGGTGGCCGGAGGCTCGGCCACGGCTGTAGCCGACACGGGACGCATCGCGCCGGCCATCACCTGCGCTACCGCCGCGCCTGCTCCAAGGCCTATCCCCAGGCCGGCTGTTCCGTTGGGATTGGCCGCTGCCGCGCCCATGGCCTGCGCCGCGGCAAACTGCGAATAGCTGCCCAGGTCGCCGACCATCTTCATGCCGATGCGCTGGTCGAGCAGCTTCTGCAACTCATCCGGCAGCGAGATGTTTTCGACGACGAAAGTGTTCAGCTCCAGGCCGTAAGCGGCAAACGACGGCTTCATCAGCTCGACGATCTTGCCCGCCAGCGCCGCCTGGTTGGCCGTCATATCCAGAAACGAGATGTCGCTGTTGGCAAATATCTCTGTCAAGCGCGCGACAATCGTGTTGCGCAACTGACCTTCCAGGTCGTTGACAAAGTAGGACTCGCGGGTTCCGCAGACTTGGGTAAAGAATGCGCGCGGATCGACGATCCGGTAGGAGTAAATCCCGTAACAGCGCAGCCGCACCGCGCCGAACTCCTTGTCGCGGATGGTGATCGGCGTTCCCGTGCCCCATTTCTGGTCGAGCTGCAGTCGTGTCGAGAAAAAGGACACATCGGACTTGAACGGCGATAGAAAGTCCTTATCCCAGTTCTTCAGGTCGGTCAGCAAAGGCAAGTTGCGCGTGGTCAGCGTGTAAAGCCCCGGCGTGAAGATGTCGGCGATTTTGCCTTCGTTCACAAAGGCCGCCATCTGCGACTCGCGCACGGTCAAACGGCCGCCAGTCTGAATCTCCATATCCTGCATGGGATAGCGGTAGGCCAGGGGGCCGACTTCCGATTCATTCCATCATTGCAGTACGTCAATAAACTGCTTGCCCAGGAATTGCCTGAGGGACATCGGATACTCCTAAAAATACTTCGCCGGGGGACTGCACGGAGTATAACGCGGATTCAGGCAGTTCCGGTTTCCGCTTGGGACAAAACGGCGGCAAGGCACCCATGCTCCCAGGAACATGGGAGGACTGTTTCCGTCGTCGATTCGCTTTTATGTGGGCTACTTGGCAGACAGGACGTGAATCGCTGTCAGGTTGTGAACCCACCGGGCCGGGCGCTTTTCTCCGGCCGCTACCAGTTGGAATGCTCCTGATTCTGCCGGCAGCGGCGCTGTGGCCAGCGTATCGGCCACCAGCACCGTGCCGTCATGCACGTCCGGCGTGACCTCGCCCAGCGAGTAAACGACCTGGTACCCATCCGTTCCCTCGGCCACCAGATACAACTGGAAATCCTTACCGTGCGGCTTCTCCGGAACTCCGAGGGTCTTGAGCAGGTCGATCAGCGGAACGCCGGCGTAGTGTTCGGTGGCCTTGGTGTGCGCGTTGTAGAGGTCGATGGCCGTCTGCGGCATCTGCGCCAGCTCCTGCGGCGTCCAGGTTTTCGACTTGCCGTCGTAGGAAATGGTCAGGCTGGTCGAGGGTTTTCCGTGGCCGGCATGCTCCATCGGCATTTCGCCGCTTGCCTGCGCCAAGGCGCCTGTGGCGGCGAAAACTCCCAGCGCCAATCCGAAAACGGCTCCGCAAATCCGCATTCTCATCCCAGGGCTCCTCCGGAAACCATCGTATACTAGCACCATGTCGATTGCGCGTAACGTTGCTGGCATTGTCAAAGGCATGAGCATCACCTTCAAGGAGATGCTGGAGCCAACCCAGGTCGAGAACTACCCCGACGGCCCCGGCCCGCTGCGCGGCGCCAAGTTCGAGCAGCGTTTCCGCGGCGCGCACGAGCTGCAGCGCGACGAAAACGGCCTGGAAAAATGCGTCGCCTGCTTCCTCTGCGCCGCCGCCTGCCCCTCGAACTGCATCTTCATCGAGGCCGCGGACAACACCAAGGAAGTCCGCATCTCGTCCAGCGAGCGTTACGCCAAGACCTACAACATCGACTACAACCGCTGCATCTTCTGCGGTTACTGCGTGGAAGCCTGCCCGACGGACGCCATCACCCACGGCCACGGCTTTGAACTGGCCAGCATCAACGCGACCAACCTGGTGATGCGCAAGGAAGACATGCTGATCCCGGTGGCTTCGCTTACGGCGAAGTAG
>Ga0182012_10002012_pt1 | contig 22204 bp, 18 predicted proteins | sample 612S2SmetaG_FD_120486 | JGI IMG/M metagenome (GOLD analysis project Ga0182012, IMG submission 120486) | Permafrost microbial communities from Stordalen Mire, Sweden - 612S2S metaG | ecosystem: Environmental > Terrestrial > Soil > Wetlands > Permafrost | place: Sweden: Stordalen | collected... | reverse complement strand
GGTCCGATTATTATGATAGCAGGTACATACTTGTGGATGCTAGGTGGTGCCGCCGTCGATCTTGGGCATCGGGCTCGCGGGGAAGGCTCGTGGGCTGTGGGCGATCCACCGGAGCATGGAAGCTATGGGCTACGCGCGGTCAGGATCACATCCGCTGCAGCAAAGTACCGGTCCCCAGACCCCCGCCACAACACATCGTCACCAGACCCAACGAGCCATCAATACGCCGCAGTTCATGCACCGCCTTGACCAACAAACCAGCTCCAGTCGCGCCGACGGGATGTCCGTGGGCAAGCGCGCCGCCATTCGGGTTGACCCGATCCATGTCGACCTTGGTCTCTGCTGCCCAGGCCAGCACCACCGAGGCGAACGCCTCATTGATCTCCACTACGTCGATGTCCTCGATCTTCAGCCCGTTGCGGGTCAATAGGGTGGCCGTCGCAGGTATCGGGCCAGTGAGCATCTGATCCGGCTCGACGCCCACAAGCACCGAGTCGACGACCCTGGCCAGCGGCGCCACACCGTCCGCGGCCGCCCGATCAGCGTCCATCAGCAGAAGCGCAGCAGCTCCGTCGGCGATCTTGGACGCCGTGGCCGCCGTATGCACCGCCCCGTCGCGCAGAGTAGGTAGGCCGGCAAGCTTCTCTGGGGGCGCGACCCGGATGGTTTCGTCGGCCACCACGCCAGCCACCGCAGCCAGCCCCGCCGCCCCGTGACCTGCGTCGCGCGCGGCCAGTGCCCTGGCGTTGGAGCGAAGGGCGAGTGCGTCGCAGTCTTCCCTCGTCACTCCCCAGGACGCGGCGATCGCCTCCGCGGAGGCGAACTGGTCAGGGAAGGGGTAGCGCTCGAGGAAGCTCGGCGAGATCGGCTCCCCCGGACCAGACGTGAAGGTGGTGGCCATAGGTACGCGGGACATCGACTCGACGCCGCAAGCGACCGCGGAGTCCACGATCCCCGCTGCGACCAGAGCGTATGCCGCGGTGAAGGCCTGCTGCGCCGAGCCGCACTGTGCATCGATCGTCGACGCTGGTACTGCGCTAGGTAGCCCCGCGGACAACCATGCGGTACGAGTCACGTTGAAAGCCTGCTCGCCCGCCTTCTCAACACAGCCCCCGACCACCTGTCCAACCGTCGCTGGGTCGACGCCGGAGCGCTCGGCCAGCGCACCTAAGATACTGCCCAGCAGGTCGACGGGGTGCAGGCCGGCCAACCCGCCACCGCGCCTTCCGAACGGGCTTCGGACTGCGGCTACCACCACAACATCGGTCATCCGCATCTCCCGTACTAGTAGTAAGCAAATGCTATCATTCACCAGCACGGAGAGCGCATCACGACGTCGCTGCCGAGCAGGGAGGTGCATAAGTGGTCGAGACGGTTCGCGGTCAGGTCAGCGGAGAAGCCTTGGGTAAGACGCTGATGCACGAACACATTTTCGTCTCCGACCACGAGCTGGAGCAGACCTTTCCGACGGCTTACGCAGTCGACGTTGACGCCCAGGTCGCTCACGCGGCAAACCGTGTCGTCCTGCTCGCCGAGGTGGGTTTCACCACCTTGGTGGACCTGACCGTCCTGGGCCTGGGTCGCAAGATCAAGCTGATCCAGCGCGTCGCCGAGCTCACTACGGTGAACATCATCGTGGCCACCGGCGCGTACGTACTGCGTGACCTCCCCCACCCACTCCAACTGCGCGGGCCTGGGCGCACCATGTTCGGCGGCATGGAACCGATGGTCGAGCTATTCGTCAATGACATCACTTGCGGCATCGCCGGGACCGGGGTGAAAGCCGGCATCCTCAAGTGCGCCACTGACCGGTTTGGCTTGACGAAGGACGTGGAACGCACACTGCGCGCCACCGCCCGCGCTCAGTTGGCCACCGGCGTGCCGATCTCTACCCACACCAACGCCGCGAAGAAGGTCGGGCTGGATCAGCAGCGGGTATTCGCCGAGGAAGGCGTCGACCTGCGCCGCGTCGTCATCGGGCACAGCGGCGATAGCGACGATCTCGACTATCTGATGGCTCTGCTGGACGGTGGCTCCTACCTGGGAATGGACCGGTTCGGCCTCGATTACTTCCTGACATTGGAAAAGCGGATCCAAGTCGTCGCGGAACTGTGTGCACGCGGGTTCGCCGACCGGCTCGTGCTGTCTCACGACTCCTGTTGCGCCAACATTGCCTACTCGGCCCAGGAGATCGGCCGGATGGTCCCCGATCACGACCTCACACTCATTCACCGGGAGGTATTACCGGGATTGCGCCGGCACGGCGGCAGCGAGGAGCAGATCCAGCTGATGCTCGTGGAGAACCCGCGACGGATACTCTCCCCGGGCTCAGCAGGCTGAGAAGCCGTCGACGCAGGCCTGGTGTAGGCCCTAGGCAGTGGCCGCAGCGTCAGGCCACTGCGCACGCAGGGCGCGCTTATCGGTCTTGTCGGTGGCCGTCGTTGGGAATGGGCCGCTACGCAGCCACCAGCGGGACGGCACCTCGAAGTGCGCCAGGCGGCCGGCTAGGAACGTCCTGAGCTCTTCCGGCGTCGTCGGCGAGCCGTCACGCACCGCGATTACTGCGGCGACCTCCTCGCCGAGATCGAGGTGCGGGAGCCCCAGCACCGCTGCGGCAGCGACTGCGGGATGCTCCATCAACGCAGCCTCGACGTGGGCACTGGCTACGTTCTCCCCTGCCCGGATGATGATGTCCTTGAGGCGATCGACGATGAAGAGATAGCCCTCAGCGTCGACTCGGCCGACATCTCCGGTGTGCAGCCAACCGTCGGGCCCGACAGGTGACTCATCGCTGCCCCAATAGCCGCTCATCACTGCAGCGGAGCGCACGAGGATCTCGCCTGGCTCACCGTCCACGACGAGGCCGGCCGCTGGGTGGGCCACGTCGATCCGTACCTCGACGGCAGGCAGCACCCGCCCGCTAGTGCCTGGCCGTGCCGTGACTTCGGGGCCGCTAGCCGACGCGATGATCCCACCTGCCTCGGTCATGCCGTAGTTCGTCGACACCCCCCGCACGACGCCGGGAAAGGCCTTCGCTGCGCGCGCGATGAGGATCTCAGGCAGGGGGGCGCCCCCCATTCCGAGGCTCACGACACTGCTCAGGTCGCGCTTGAGTGCGTCGGGGTGCTCGATCACGCGCTGCACGGCAGTCGGCACGCCGGTCCAGGCACTGATCCGCTCCCGCTCTATTGTCTCCAGCACGGTGGCTGGATCGAAACGCCCGGTCAAAAGCACTACAGCGGTACCGGTGAGCATCGCGCTCATGATCGCCTGCACTCCCCCGGTGTGAAACAGCGGCGCCGACAGCAGGATCCGCAGCGCGGGATGATCGTCACCTATCTGTGAGGGCAACCTGTGGGTGAGCGCCAGGAAATTGTGCTGGTTGGCGATGATCGACCGGTGCGAAAGCACGGCGCCCTTCGGGGGGCCGCTGGTACCGGAGGTGAATAGGATGACCGCTGGGTCGTCCTCCCCGGTCTCGGGCGGAGGTAACGGGCAATCAGTACTCCCGACGATGAGAGACCCCAACTCCTCGACAGCACGCACCGGCACCAGGTCCGCAAGCGCCGGGGCTCGCCTGGCATCGGTTACGGCGAGCACCGGAGCGGTCAGAGCTGCGGCGTGGCGCACCTCGTCCGAACTCCACCATCCGTTGCCCAACACCACAACGCCGCCCGCCCGCAGGATCGCCCAGAAGGCGACCACCCACTCGACAGAGTTCGCCGCCAGGAGCAGGATGCGATCCCCGGCCCGCACGCCTTCGCGCAGGAGCAGCCGAGCCGCCTCCTCCACGCCAGCGTGGTGGGTGCGGTAAGACAGCCGCATCTCAGGTCCGACCAGGAACTCGCGGTCTCCCCATCGAAGGGACATATCGAGGATCTCGACCAAACTCCGCGCCCGTTCCGCGTAGACGGGCATCTGGATGCCGCGGACATCCTCCGTGGTCAGGTCGGTGCCCCACGGCCACCTCGTCGTCGCTGCTGACATCGCCACCCTCTCACGCTAAAGTAAGCAAATACTACCGGAATGCTCGAGGAGTGCGCCATGCCGGACGCAACACCGTGATCGCTGTGGAGCTGCCGTCCCGTCATCCCGTAGCCGGCCAGTCGATTGCGCTGGAACTGCGGGCATCGGACGGATCGGAGCCGCTGGTTTGGGCGACCGGTGCGCGCGACGGGTTTTGCGTCTCGCCCTCGGCGTTTCCCCGGCCCGTCCTCGTTATCTGACCCCACCCGCACCACGGAAGGTTCATTATGCCCAGCTCAACCCCGTCTGCTTTCCCCATGACGATCGACGGTCGGTCTGTCACCTCGCCTGGCGTCCTTGCCGTCGACAACCCGGCCACCGGCGGTGTCATCGCGCACGTCCCGAGGTGCACCCGTGAGCAGCTCGACGACGCCGTCCTCTCGGCGGAACGGGCCTTCCGGGCGTGGTCCCGCGACGTCAGCACACGCCGTGAGGTGCTCATGGCGATGGCGGTCATGCTCAAGGAGAACGTCGAGGAGCTCGCCGGGCTGATCACCGCTGAGCAGGGCAAGCCGCTGGCCGCGGCCCGGATCGAGGTGCTTGGCAGCGCTCGGTGGCTGCGCTACTACTCACGCCTGGAGCTGGAGCGCGAGATCATTCAGGACGACGAGCGGGCCTTCGTGGAGCTGGTGCGGCGACCGATCGGGCCGACCGCGGCCATCGCAGTATGGAACTTCCCGCTTACCTCTGCCGTATGGAAAATCGGACCGGGGCTCCTCGCCGGGACCACAATGGTGGTCAAACCCTCTCCATTCACCCCTGTCGCGACGCTGCGGCTGGCGCAGCTGTGGAACGACGTCATCCCGGCCGGCGTGCTCAACACCGTCAGCGGCGACGACGAGCTGGGGGCGTGGCTCACCCAGCACCCGCTGATCCGCAAGATCGCCTTCACTGGCTCGACGGCAACGGGGAAAAAGGTGGCGCTGGCCGCCGCGGCCGATCTGAAGCGGGTCACGCTGGAGCTCGGCGGGAACGACGCGGGGATCGTGCTCGACGACGTCGAGCCCGGCCGCATCGCCGAGAGGCTGTTCTGGGGGGCATTTACGAACACCGGACAGATCTGCACCGCCATCAAGCGGTTATACGTGCCGAGGGCACGGCTGGCCGAGACAGTCGACGCGCTCGTCGCGCTGGCCGAGAAAATGGTGGTGGGCGACGGTGCCGAGGACGACACCGACCTGGGCCCGCTGACCAACCAAATGCAGCGGGCTGTCGTCACCGACCTCGTCTCGCACGCGCTCGCGAACGGTGGCCGCGCGGTCACCGGCGGCGCACCCGCCGACGGGCCCGGGTACTTCTACCCTCCCACCATCGTCACCGGGGTCGAGGACGGGTCGCGCCTCGTCGACGAGGAGCAGTTTGGGCCGGCACTTCCCGTGATCCCCTACGACCGCGTCGAGGACGCCGTGGGGCGGGCCAACGCGTCGCCCTACGGCCTGGGCGCGTCGGTCTGGAGCGACGACACGGATCGCGCACGCGCAGTGCTCAACCAGCTCGAAACCGGCATGGCCTGGGTAAACGCACACGTCGCCGTAGCACCGCACCAGCCATTCGGGGGCATCAAGTACAGCGGCATTGGCGTCGAGAATGGACCGTGGGGGGTGGAATCGTTCACCGATCTGCAGATGGTCCACGAGGCTCGCTCATGACCGGAGAAAGCCGAGAGCGCCCTGGCTGGAGCGCTGACGCCCGGACTCCGCTGCGGCCTGGGAGCTTGCTGCCGCAGCTCGCGGCCGTCGTCGCGCCCCTGATCGTGCACCGGCACATCGGTCCAAAACCAACAGGTCTGGGCGGCTCGAGAGGACGGGAACGTCATGGGCCTAAGCTGAAGCCAACGACGGCATGAGCTACTTGCGTCCGCCTTGTAAGATAGTGAGTATTTGCTATTAGTAAGTGAGTTGCTAAGGTCGGTCGAGGACCGATTTGAGGAGTGCTATGCGGCCAGCGGAGTTTGAGCAGCTTTTATACGTCGTGGAAGACGGGGTCGCGTGGCTGCGGATGAACCGACCTGAAGCGCGCAACGCATTCAGCTCGCGACTTTACGGCGAGGTGAAATGGGGTATTCGCGCCGCCGATGCGGATAGTGACGTCGACGTGATCGTGCTGACCGGTGTGGATGACACCTTCGCCACGGGTGGGGATCTCAAGGAGACGCTGCACCGCCTCTCCAACGGCGGCAACCCCGAATTTGAAATGTACGCCTTCACGGACAACCTGCCCTGGGATGCACTACGCACATGCCGTAAGCCGGTCATCGCAGGAATCAACGGGTATGCATATGCAGGTGGGTTGATCACCGCTGCCTGGTGCGACATCTCGATCGCGGTGGAGAGCGCTCGATTCTCCTTGGCTGAAGGCCGAGTCGGAATCGTCGACGCAATGGCCCCCGCGGTCCTATTCGGCCAAGTACCGGCAGCGAAACTGAAGTACCTCTATCTCACTGGCAAGCAGTTCAGCGCAGCTGAGGCGGAACGGTGGGGTCTAATCTCCGAGGTCGTGCCGGATGACCAGTTACGAGATCGGATTCTCGAGGTCATCACCGAGGTGCGCGGTACGACACCAGTAGCGCACCGGATGCTCAAGCGGTACATGAATGAGCTGGTCCCACGGCCCTGGGACCACGGCGGCAACGAGGCCTTCAGTAGCCCCGAAGTCATCGAGGGCCTGCGCGCGTTCGCAGAGAAGAGACCTCCCGACTACACAAAGAGCAAGAGGGAGTGACCGCGCTCGACGAGGGGCGCCGGGTCGCGCTGATCACCGGCAGCGGCCGGGGTATCGGGCGGGCCACCGCTCTCGCGCTAGCGGCCGCAGGCCACAACATCGTCGTGCACTACCGCCGCGATGCGGAGTCGGCTCGCGCGACAGCAGCCCAGGTCGAGCAACTTGGTGTCGAGGCGCTGGTCGTACGCGCCGAGTTGGAAAGCGGTGAGGATCTAGACGCTCTGGTGGCGGCCACAGCTGACCGCTTCGGTCACATCGACGCGCTCGTCGCCAACGCCGCGGCGGGAGCGTTCATCGGGGCGCTCCACAGTCAGCGTCACCACGTCACCCGCACGATGGAGACCGTGGTCGGCAGCTTCGTGCACCTAGTACGAGCGGCTCAGACATGGATGCCCGACGGGGGACGGATCGTGGCCGTGAGCGGTACTGACAGCGCATTCGCAGTGCCGTCACACGCACTGATCGGGGTGGGGAAAGCGGGGCTGGAGGCCCTCATCCGGTTCTTCGCGGTGGAATTGGGCTCGCGCGGGATCACCGCAAACGCCGTTCGCCCGGGTCCCGTCGACACCGACTCCACCGCAACGTACGACGCGCAGGTGCCAGAACAGGCGCAACTCGTGCGGCAGTCAATCCCACTGGGACGAATGGCCCAACCGCAGGAGATCGCGAACGTCATCAGCTTTCTGTGCTCGCCCGCGGCCTCGTTCGTCTCGGGCACCGTGTTGCCAGTCGATGGTGGTCTCGCCGCGGGCGGTGGTCCGTGGGTGCCGCTGCAGGCCGCGGTCGACCGCCGGCTTCGGGAGCAGCTCAGCCCGGGGTGAACAGCGCCTCGCCGGTCAAGGCTGTGTTGAAGGCCCACGGACCGTTAGCTTTCCGCTGCTGCACGCCATTCCCTCGTGACGGCGTCGAGGTCCGCATCCTCGGCGACGCGGGGCGTCACGCATCCGCTGCGCGACAGGCGAGGTGCCGGGGACACCGTCGTGATCCCGTCGACATCGACGAGGGTCGCACGTGCCTGTAGGTGCGGATACCGGCTCGCCTCGGCCAGCGCGAGCACGGGCGACACGCAGGCCTCAGTACCTGCGAACGCCTCGGCCCATTCGTCACGCGTCCGAGTAGCGAACACGGCTGTGAATCGGGTCCGAAGCTCCGGCCAACCTGCGCGATCCTCCTGCGGCGGCAGGTCCGAATCACCGGCTAGTCCCAATCCCGCTAACAATGCGGCGTAGAACCGCGGCTCCATCGCACCCACTGCCACGAACCGGCCGTCGGCGCATCGGTAGGTGTCGTAGAACGGGGCACCCGAATCGGGCAAGTTCGTCCCGCGCTCGTCGCGCCACTGGCCTGCGCCATACATCGACCACACCATTTGCATCAGGAGCGACACCCCGTCGACCATCGCGGCGTCGACCACCTGCCCCACTCCGCTAGAATTCCGCTCGTACAGTGCGGTGAGAACCCCGATAACGAGCAACATCGACCCACCGCCGAAGTCGGCCACTAGGTTCATCGGCGGTACAGGCCGCTCTCCTTGCCGGCCAATGCCGTGCAACGCACCCGTAACGGCGAGATAGTTGATGTCGTGCCCGGGTTGCGCAGCAAGAGGACCGGTCTGCCCCCACCCAGTCATTCGTCCATATACCAACCTAGAGTTGCGGGCACGGCATTCCGAAGGCCCGAGACCTAGCCGCTCGGCGACCCCGGGCCGGAAACCTTCGATGACGACATCGGCCTGCGCCACAAGATCGAGCACCGCGGCCAAGTCAGCGGGGTCCTTCAGGTCCGCCCGGATCAGACGCCTGCTCCGATGCAGGTGCGTACCTGGGTCAACGATTCCGAGCGGGCCCCCTGCACGCTCCACGCGGACGACGTCGGCACCGTGATCGGCGAGTACCATCGCCGCGTGCGGCCCCGGCCCGATCCCACCCAGCTCGATGACCCGAACTCCGTGCAACGCTCCCGCCGTCAACGCACAGCTCGCGGCCCGGCGTCCGAATCGACGGGCATCCGATTTCTCGACACGATCTGAGGATACGTTTCCAGCGCCCAAAAGTGGCGAAGTCTGTACTTGCTTTCACTCCCAGGACGCCCTAGCCTCTATGTGATTGGGGCCACACTCGATGGTCTCACTACCTGTGCCGCGGCCGCTGTGATTAATCGCCGCCGAGGAGTTGCCACCCCGATGAAACCGACCGTCGTGGCATCGCAGATCGTTATCCGCTATGTGCTCGAGCACCGAGCTTCCACGCGTCCCGACGACATCGCTGTCACTTTCGCCGACGGCCAGCAGTGGACGAACGCCGAAGCACTCGTCCAGGCCTACCGGGCAGCAAACGCGCTGGCCGCCGAAGGCGTCCGACAGGACGACCGCGTCGGTATCTTCCTGTGGAACGGCGCTGAATTCCTGAGGGCATGGTGGGGCAGCGCCTGCCTCGGCGCGACGATCGCCACCTATAACGTCTCCTACCGTGGCGCGATGCTCGACCACGCCATCGGACTCAGCAGGCCGCGTCTAATCATCACCGAGGATGACCTGCTCAATCGGGTAGCGCAGCTCGTCGAGCACCCCCCCGTGGTCGACCCCGCGATCCTCGTAGAGGGCGAGGACACAGCACCTGAGCTAGACCGACCGATCGAGCTGTGGGATATCCACTGCGTGACCCTGACATCCGGTACGACGGGTCCGTCAAAGGCATCTCTGACCACTTATTTCGGTCTGCATCAGACCGGCTCGTTCTACACCGTCGAGGCGGGGCTCGATGCCGACGACACGTGCCTGGTCGATCTCCCGTTGTTTCACCAGGCGGCGCTATCGTTCAGCTCCACCGCGATGTCGGCCGGCTGCCGGCTGGCCATCCGCAAGGCGCCCGACCTCACTAACTACTGGACGGTCGTCAAGGAGACGGGGGCCACGATGAGCTTCGTACTCGCCACGATGCTCGACTACCTGCTTGCCAGGCCGCCGTCGCCGCAGGAACGCGACCACAGGCTCCGCTACGTAATGCTGTCCCCCGCGCCCGTCGACCCCAGCGTGGTCCTCGAACGCTTCGGAGTGACCGACTACATCACCGGGTACGGCGCCACCGAGATCAGCGGCCCCATCGTGCGCCGGCCCGGTGAGCCCACGGCACCGGAGTCGGTAGGTCGCCTGCGGGAGGGGTACGAGGTCCGGCTCGTCGATGAGCATGACATGGAAGTAGCGCCGGGCGAGGTGGGCGAGCTCATCGTGCGTACCGAGCAGCCGTGGGCGCTGAGCGCCGGCTATGTCGACGATCCAGGAACCACCGCGAAAGCCTGGCGCAACGGCTGGTGGCACAGCGGCGACCTGCTGCGCCGTGATTCAGCGGGCAACTACTTCTTCCACGATCGACTCAAGGACGCGGTGCGCAGGCGAGGTGAAAACATCTCGACGTTTGAGGTGGAACGGGAGGTCAAGTGCCATCCGATGGTCGGCGAAGTGGCCTGCGTTCCCGTGCCGATCGCGGCCGGTGGAGAGGAAGAGGTCAAGGTCTGGATCGTGCCGGCGGCAGGCGCGTCAGTCAACATGCCCGTGCTCGTCGAGTACCTCGCCGAGCGGATGCCCCACTTCATGGTCCCCCGGTTCTACGAGCTGACCGATGCGCTACCCAAGACCGAGTCGTTGCGGGTCAAGAAACATCTGCTCAAGGAATACGGCAACAGCGAGCAGACGTGGGACCTAGAGGCCTACGGCTGGCGGATGACCCGCAATGGTCTCGTCAAGTGCTGACTCAGGCTCTCAGCACGGCTTCCGGCGGCGGTGGACGGTCATCGCCGCGCAGCCCGACCCTCGCTGAACGACCGCAGCAGCGCGATCAACTCGGGCTGCTCGAGCAGCCCAAGAAGTTCGGCGCGTTCGCGCTCGAAGGCGCCCGCGAGCGCATCCTCGCGGGCGGCGACCAGCAGGCGCTTCGTCGCCGCCAGCGCGGCACCCGACGACGCGACGAGACGCTGAGACAACTCCCGCGCCTGCTGTAATGCTTGCCCGCCCGGAACGACCGCATGGACCAGCCCGGCGGCGGCAGGGTCCGTCGCGGAGAGCCAGTCACCCAGGTAAAGCATCCGAGCTGCTTGCCGCGGACCGAGGGCCGAGGACAACATCAGGCTGCTGCCGGCCTCCGCCGTGGAGCCCAGCGAAACGAACGGCGTTCTGAATCGCGCAGTAGTGGATGCCACGACGAAATCCACGTACAGGAGCATGGTCATTCCCACCCCGATGGCATCGCCCTCCACCGCCGCGATCACGGGCTTGCCGAACGTGCCCAGGTTCTCGATGAAGGGGTAGAAGGGAGAGGAGCCGATTTCAGCGGCCGACAGTTGCGCCACCTCCCGGAGATCCTGCCCCGCGCAGAAGTGCGGCCCGGTGGCGTTCACGAGTACGGCCACGATGGCGGGATCGGCCGCGGCGGTGCGCAGCGCCTCGTCGAAGGCGGCGTAGCCGGGGCCGTTGAGCGCGTTGCGTGCCTCGGGCCGGTTCAGTGTGACGGTGAGCACACCGTCGCCGATGGCGGTTGAGATCACTTCCTGTCCTCTCTGTCGGGCTTGCGCCCGATCAGCCACATACCGTGTGCGTCCCGCAGCCGGGCACCGTGCTGCCGATCTACTTCGGCAGGCCGAGCACTCGCTCGGCGATCGTGTTGCGCTGGATCTCTGAGGTTCCGGCATAGATCGTGCCGGCCCTGGCCTTGAGATAAACGTCGGTCCACGACGCTGACGACGGCGGGGCCCCGGCCTCGTCTGCCCGCACCACGTTGCGTGAGGGCCGCCCCGTGGGGGTGGTCGCTTCGGCGCCGAGCACATCAAGCGCGAGGTCGGTGACCTCGGCGTGATACTCGCTCCAGAAGAGCTTGGTGATGGCAGCCTGCGCGCCGGGCGGACGGTCAGCCTCCAAGGCGGCCATCGTGCGGGCGCCCATGAACCTCAGGATCGCTATCTTCGAGTAGGCCCAGGCCAGTCGCTGGCGGATCAATGGGTCATCGACCCGTCCGCGGGACCGCGCAAGCTCTAGCAGCCGGACGAACTCATTGTGGAACATCAGATGCAGCGTCCCGACCTCGGCCCCACGCTCGAATTCGACGAGTTTCATGGCGGTGCGCCAGCCGCCGTTCACCGGACCGACGATGTTGCTTGCCGGCGTGCGCGCGCCGTCGAAGAAGACCTCAGCAAAGTGTGCTGATCCGGCGGCGTTGCGGATGGGCCGGACCTGCACGCCGGGCTGCTTCAGCGGGACCATGAGGAACGAGATGCCTTTGTGCTTTATTGCCTCCGGGTCCGTACGGGCGAGCACGAAGATCCAGTTGGAGGTCGGTGCGTCAGAGGTCCAGATCTTCTGTCCGGTGATCACCCACTCGTCGCCGTCGAGGTGGGCCTCGCAACGTAACGAAGCGAGGTCCGAGCCGGCTTCTGGCTCGGAGTAGCCCTGGCACCACTGGTCCGTCCCGGCGAGCACGCGAGGCAGGAAAGTCCGACATTGCTCCTCGGTGCCGCTTGAGAGCAGGGTGTTGCCCAGCATCTGGATGCTTAGGTGATCGTTGTCGTTCCAGACGGCGAGGCCAGCTCGGTTGCACTCCTCGTGAACCACGGCCTCCTCCAGCGCGGTTCCGCCGCCGCCGCCGTACTGCACCGGCCAGGAGTAGGCGAGCAGCCTGTTGTCCTGCAGTGCGCGCCGCCAATCGCGCAAGAACTCCCGGCGTTCGGTGTCGTCGAGACTCCCGATGCCTTTCCATCCCGCGGGCAAGTATCCGGCCAGGAACTCCCGGACCCGGGTCCGCACCGCATCGAGCGCGGAGCCGCCATCGGGATTGGGCGGCTCGGCTCCCCCAACCAGACCCTCCCCGGCGAAGCAGGCGCGGCGGGCCAGCTCCTCGCGGTGCTGGGCGGGAGTGTCGAGTAGATACTGCGACGCCTTCGCACGGCGCAGGTATAGGTGCGCGACGTGCTCCCAGGTGAACCCCATGCCACCATGGATCTGCAGGCAGTCCTTGGCAGCCTGCAGAGCAGTGTCCGACGCGTATGCCGCGGCCACCGAGACCGCGACGGGTACATCGCCACCGTCCCGCACCGCCCATGCGGCGTTATAAACTGCGGCGTCGGCCGACTCGACCTCCACGAACAGGTTCGCGAGGCGGTGCTTTATCGATTGGAAGGCTCCGATCGGCCGGCCGAATTGCTCACGTGTCCGCGCATGTGCGCAGGCGAGTTCCAGGCATCGGCGGGCCACGCCCAGCTGCTCGGCGGCAAGCGCGAGCGCGGCGAGGTCTCGGCCGCCCGCCACCGCAAGAGCGGCGGCAGGGCCGCTGGCCAGAGGCCGTGCGAGCGCGCCATCGAACGTTACGGTGGCCTGCGGGCGGGTGATGTCGAAAGTGTCGACCGTCCCAGCACTGACCCCGGCGCCGCGGCCAAGGCCTGGTGCCCAAAGCACCAGCAGGCCATCGGTGGCGTCGTCGACGTCATCACCTGGCGCAGCGCTGCGGAGCCCAACCTGCTCGGCGACAGCCCGGTGGGTGACGACGAGGAGGTGCTGGGCGCCAGCGCCATCCACGACGTGATGGGCGGTGCCGTCGAGCCGCCAATCGCTTCCGACGCGGGTCGCCGCGATCTCCGAGTGCCCGGGTCCGACCAGCGCTGCAGTTTCCCCTGCCGCGATCGCCTTGAGCAGGTCACGCCGGCCCGCACCCGGCGGCGTCGCATCCACGAGCGGCGCGACTAGCCCCACGGTGCTCAGGAATGGCACGTGAGCCAAGGAGTGGCCGAGCGCCTCGAAGATGACAACCAGGTCGAGCCATCCTCCGCCCACACCCCCATCGGCTTCGGCAATGCCGACCCCGGTCAGACCCATCCCATCAGTCAGCTGGCGCCACAGCGCGGCGTCGTGACCCACGCCTGAGTCGACCGAACGCCGCAGAGCTGCTGTGTCGGCATGCCGACCAAGCAATCGCCGGACCTCGACACCCAGTGCAGTTTGCTGCTCGCTCAGCAACATCGCTGATACCTTCCTGAACCCACCGGCGGCGTCCCATCGGCGGTTCGTAGTCCCCGAACTCAACCAGGCGCATACGGCGCTGAACTGCGATCGTTAGAACAAATGTCGCAAGACAATATGAACGATAGCAGGTGCATACTTCAGGCCGAAGACTTGGTGGAGTGCTTCTAATGGGTCGGGGTTGTCGCCAGCGCGGCGCAGAGCCCTTCACCCTCCGTCACGAGGAGGTAGCTGATGTTGTCCGGGACTGCCACGGTTGGCGTCGACACGTGATCGGCAAGCTCGGGGTCGAAACCGGCGCCCGCCGATTCTGCGGATTGTTCCTGATGAGGGCGACGCGAGTCTCGGCCGGGAATATTAGAGGCACGTCCCGCCATAACGCGGCGCACGGTTTTCCACATAGGCGCGCGCACCCTCGGCGGCATCGTCGCCCTGCCGCACCCGGGCCGTCATCTCGCACTCCAGTTGGTAACCGGCCGACACCGGCATACCCTCCAAACGGTTAAGCGCCTGCTTCATGAGCCGAAGAGCGGTACGGCTCTTCCCGGCGATCTCCTTCGCCAACGCCATTGCGGCGCCCTGCAGTTCGTCGGGCCCATAAACCTCTTCGACGAGCCCAAGCCGGAGCGCCGCGCCCGCGTCGATCCGGCGTCCGGTCAACGCCAGTAAGCGGGCAGTTCCCTGCGGAACCAAACGCATGAGGTGCGAGGCACTGCCTAGCACGCCGACATCGATCTCCGGCAGGGCGAAGGTTGCCGTGGTCGAAGCGAGCCGCACGTCGCAAAGGCTCGCCAGCGCCAGACCGGCGCCTACGGCGGGCCCGTTGACCGCCGCGATCACGGGTACCCCGCACTCCTGAACGGCATCGAAAGCGGCGCACACGCGAGGGAGTTGGGCGTGGGCGCTCTCCGGCGTCAACGACACGAACTCGTGCACGTCGTGACCTGCGCAGAAGGCCCGGCGCCCAGTGGCGGTGAGCAGGACCACCGATACCGATGGGTCGGCGCTGATGGCATCGAAGCCCTCGCGCACGGCGTCGTATGCCGCGAATGTCAGCGAGTTGACCGGAGGCCGGTCGATCGTCACCGTGGCGATCGACCCGGCCCTTCCAATCTTTAACCCGTGCCCGTCGGGGCCCTGCTCCGGGATTCCGGTCACTTGTCCCTGGTCCGTCGCCATCACTGAATGATAGTGGATACTTGCTAGCAGGGCGACTACCACTTCCGGATCGGGTCAGCCCGCCTTGGCGGACCGCTCGGGCAGGGTTTCCTCGCGCGCCCGCCGAATCCCGAACGCGACGAGCTTCACCAGCTCCTTGGTGATCTGTTCTCTGTCGAGCTCGGCACCGCCCAGCATGGCGTCGATGCAGATTCCGAAGTACATGCCGGCGATGAGGACGAACACAGTCTCCGGCCGGATCTGCTCCTGCTTCGCGGGAGACAACGAGCGGCTCATGGACTCGGTTGCCAGCTGCACCAAGGGGCCGACGCGACCGGCGTGAAATGCGCGTCCGGTCTCGGAAAGCAGGGCGATACCGATCAGTGGGGTGATCTTCTCCATGACGGCGAAGATCTCGCGTTGGATCTCTTGGCTCAGTTCCCATCGGCGGTGGCCCTCCCGCGCCGCGCCGAGCTGCATGGTCAGCCGCAGTAGCTCGGTGGCCAGCTGGTCGAGCGGGAAGAGTACCGCCTCGGCGAAGATCTCGTCCTTCGAGCGGAAGTGCCGGTAGAGCACGGCCTCCGTCACGTTCGCCGCTCGCGCGATGTCGCGAGTCTTGGCCGCGGTGCCGTTCAGCGCGAACACGTGCCGAGCAGCGGTAGCGATCTGACTTCGGCGCAACGCAGACGGCAGCCGCACCCGCCCGTCGTTCGCGGTCATGGTCGCGTCTCCAATCCAGCTCCATCAGGGTCCGTGAGCACGTCGATCTGCGTTTCCGATGTCAGGGTACGCAAATGTGGGCGAAAGTAGCATTTCCCGCGCGGGATGTCCTTCCGCCGATACCGAACGGCAACCGACGCTCACGCGGCAACCCGAGCAAGCGTTGAGCCAAAATGTTCTGAAGAAGGTTTGGTCGCCCCGCCTAACTGCCCTAGGCGTGGGCCCGCTTCGAGTGTTATGATAGCAGGTACATACTTGTGCTGTGATGTAGATGGCGTCGCCAACGAGAGCGGGAGATATGAGCACGCAGGCAATCTCGGGTATCGGGCTCGCGGGCAAGGCCCGTGGGCTGCGGGAGCTTATCGAGGAACGGGCGGCGCAGGCCGAGGCGAACCGGACGGCGTCGCCGTTGGTGGTCGCGGTGTTCCACGAGGCGAAGCTCGCTCGTGCCCTCACGCCGAGAGACCTCGGAGGGGCGGAGGTGGACGTCGCGACGGCCTTTGAGATCATCGAAACGGTCTCCATGGCCGATGGTGCCTCGGGCTGGACGTTGATGGCGGGCATGACCACGCTCGCCATCGCCGGTGCCTACCTCGGTGATTCCGCGGTGAAGGAGATCTTCGCTGAGGACCGGGCATTCACCGCCGGCCAGATCGCCCCGCTCGGTACCTGTACTGCCGTCGAGGACGGCTATCACGTCGAGGGCCGGTTCGGGTTCTGCAGCGGCGCTGACTCGGCAACGTTCATCTTCGGCGGGTTCCGCCAGCAACACGATGGCGAGCAGGTCCGCCTACCATCGGGGCTGCCCCGGATCGTGGCAGCTATCGTCCCCAAGGAGCGCGTCGAGTTCCTCGGCAACTGGGACACCATCGGGCTGCGCGGGACGGGCAGCTACGACTACCGGATCCCGCCCCAGGCGGTGCCCGAGTCGTTCACCTTCTCCTTCTTCGAATCCGAGCCGCTGCGCGGTGGTCCGTTGTACCGGATCGGGCCAAACGGGCTTACGTGCATTGCGCACTCGGCGTTCGCGCTGGGCGTGGCCCGGCGGGTGCTCGATGAGATCGCAGCCCTGGCCCCCCTAAAGCGCCGCGCCGGGCGCCGGACACTAGCCGACGACGACCTATTCCAAAACGACTACGCCAGGGCGGAGGCCGCCCTGTACGCCGCCCGCTGCGGTGCTCTCGACGTCTTGCGCGAGCTTGAGGATGCCGCGCACCGCGATGCGGTCGACCAATCGCTCCGCGCCCGGGCCCGGCTGGCCACGACCTACGCCTGCAATATCGCGACCGAGGTGGCAACCACGGCCTACCGCTACGCCGGAAGCGCCGGCCTGCGCAACGGCTCGGCCCTGCAGCGCGGGGTGCGCGACCTGCTGGCCGCTGAGCAGCACGTGTTCACCGATCAGCTCACCTACACCGACGCGGCGAAGGTCCTGCTCGATCGAGCACCCGACACGCTCTACCTGTAAGAGGACGCACCCGTGAGCGCTCCACCAGCCTTCGTCCTCAGCACCGAACAGCAAGAGTTCCGCAAGACTCTGCGCGCCTTCGTCGACCAGCACTGCGCCTCCGGGCAGCTCCGCGCATTGTTCGACGACCCAGCCGGCTTCGATCCCAAAGCCTGGAAACTGATGTCCGAACAACTAGGCCTACCAGGACTCGCAATCCCCGAAAAGTACAACGGCACCGGCGCCGGGATCACCGAGCTGGCGATCGCATCCGAGGAGCTCGGACGAGCACTGTACGGCTCTCCGTTTTACGCCACCACCGTTCTTGCCACCACTTTGTTGCTTGCCATCGTCGACCCCCAACTGGGCGGCGACGACGGTGATGACGTCGTGGCGTCGCTGCTGTCTGAACTCGCCGCCGGCACGCGGACGGCGACCGTCGCGCTTCACGACGGCCTGCTGCCCGAGGCCGGACGATTGTCGTCGGTCACCGCGCGCAAGGACGGCGACAGGTGGCTGCTGACCGGTGGCAGGCTGACGGCGATCGACGGTGCCACGGCCGATGTCACTCTGGTCATGGCGGCCACGGACGTCGGGCCCTCGGTGTTCGTCGTGTCCGACAGCCCGGGCGGCATGCTCCGTTCACCCCTGGCGACACTGGACTTGACCCGCCCGCAAGCCGCTCTCAGTTTCGGCGACGTGCCAGGCCACCTTGTCGGGCGACCCGGCTGCGCCGGCCACGCGCTGCGTCGACTGCGCTCAGTAGCAGCCCTGCTGTCCGCGGCCGAGCAGCTCGGGGGTGCCCAGGGCTGCCTCGACCAGGCTGTCCAATACGCCGGCTCCCGGATTCAGTTCGGCCGCGTGATCGGCAGCTTCCAAGCGGTCAAGCACCGGTTGGCCGAACTTCTCACTGAGGTCGAGCTCGCACGGTCTGCCGTGTACCAGGCGGCTTGGGCAGCCGACTACTCCCCTGCCGAGCTCGACGTCGCCGCCGCGATTGCCGCTCTCTGGACCACCGACGTCTACCAGCACATGGCCGAGGAGAACATCCAGATCCACGGGGGCATCGGCTTCACGTGGGAGCACGACGCCCACCTGCACCTACGTCGCGCCCAGTCGGCCGCGGCGATGCTCACACCCGCCGAGGACCACCGCGCGGTTGTCGCGGCGGACTTGGTCCCATGACCAGAAGCCATGCGGGGAAACGATCATGAACAGCCTGCTCCTGAGCCGCTTCGAGGGCCCCACGGCGATTGTCACCGGTGCCGCGCAGGGGCACTCAGACCGCACGGCGCTATATGGTCCCCAATCGCTACGGCAAGATCGTGCTGTCTGCGGCCTACTCTGCGGCGCACGGGGGTCTGCAGAGCCTGAGGCGCACGCTGGCGGTCGAGCCAGGCCGCTTCCACATAAACGTCAACTCGATCCCCGCGGCATGACCCGGGGAAACGACACGACAGTCCCCATCGTGCATCGCACGATGCCACCACGACGGCCCCTCGGGTGCCGGATCCCAAGGAGCGTGCTGTGATGACGGAGTTCGACGACCTGGTCCTGGCCGAGGATCCCGAACCAGGGATCCGCAGACTGACTCTCAACCGGCCCGAGAAGCGCAATGCTATGAGCAATGAGCTGCGAACCCGCTTGTTCGACCTGCTCCGCGCCGCCGACGCCGACCGAGACGTACGCGTCATCATCATCAGGGGCGCCGGGAAGGCCTTCTGCGCCGGGTACGACTTAGGCCGCCCCCGCGATACGTCGACTACGCTGTCGCATCACTCCGCCATCAACGACGGCTACTGGGCCCGACACGTGGTCGCGGGGTGGTTCGAGATGTGGGACTACGCGACGCCGATCATCGCCCAGGTCCACGGATTTTGCCTGGCCGGCGGCACTGAGCTGGCGACGGCGGCGGACCTGGTGTACGTCGCCGAGGACGCTCAGATCGGTTACCCCGCCACACGCCTGATCTCACCGCCGGACATGTGCTGGCAACCGTGGCTGCTCGGCATGCGCCGAGCGATGGAGGCGGTACTCACCGGTGACCCGCTCAGTGGCATCGAGGCGGTCACAGCCGGCTTCGCCAATCGTGCCTACCCCGCCGAGCAGCTCGACGAGAAGGTGCTCGCCCACGCCCGACGCGTCGCGAAGATCCCTCGCGACATTCAAGCCACCAATAAGCGGGCGATCCACCGGAGCATGGAAGCTATGGGGATCCGCAATGGCATCCGCGCCGCCGCCGACATCCAGGCCGTAGCTTTACGTACCCGTTCCAGCACGCAGTACATGGCGGAGCTGGCCCAGGGCGTTACCCAGGCCCTTACGGCGCGCGACGCCCCATTCGGCGATTACCGCACCGCCAGCGACGCCACCAACGACAAGGGCCCACCCATCCCGAACGGACGGGCATAACGATCGCCCTCCCCCGGTCTTCGCCGGGTGCTCGCCCGAAGGTGGATTGCCGCCCGCGCAGCCGCCTTGGCCGAACGAGCGCGCCGCATGGACCATGGCGGCGACTGATACGATTTGCCTGCGATCGACCATGAGAGGATCCGTTATGGCCGGTAAGCGATTGTCCGCGGCGGAACGGCGCGCGACGATCATCGAGGCCGGCCGATCGGTATTCCTTGAGTCGGGCTACGAGGGATCGCGGACCAGCGCGATCGCCAAGCTTGCCGATGTCAACGAGGCGGTGCTCTATCAGCATTTCGCTTCCAAGTACGCGATCTTCGAGGAGGCTGTGATCGCGCCCGCGCGTCAGGGCCTGGATTCGCTCGCGGATCGCGCCGAGTCGCTCGCCGAACAGAAACTCTCCGCGGATGACGCTGTCGTCGCGCTGGAGCAGATGTGGCTGGCCACCATGGCCGAGATCGGGCCCCTACTCTCAACTGCACTGCTGAGCGACCGCGCTAACGGCCAGCAAACCTATCAGTCGATCGTGGTGCCGGTCCTCGAGCGGGTCGACGCGGTTATGGCCACGCTGATCCGTGATCCGCAGAGCCGCTCCAGCTGGACCATCACCCGTGCGTTGTTCGGTGCCAACCTGTTGCTCGGCCTGCAAGGTGTGCTGCAGCCGACCGAGGGGCAGAGCATCGACGACTTAGCTGAGCAGGTCAGCGGACTGCTGATAACAGGGCTTTCCGCGCCCTGATGTCACGGTCGCGTTCGTTAGTTCGTTATCGCAATAGGATCGACTAACTATTTTCCAGCGAAGCTGCGTTTGGTTGAGGGTCAGATCGACATCTCGCGGATCCCGTCGCGGGTGACTCGGATCCGACCGTGCGTCTCGAGGTCCCAGGTGTCTTCGGTGTTCCCACGTTCGCGTAGCAGGAACTTCTGCACCTTCATCGTGGTGGTCTTGGGCAGGGCGTCGATCAGCTCGTAGTAGCGCGGCACCATGAAGTGGGGCATTCGGTCGGCGAGCTCGCGCGCGATGGCCGCGAAGTCCAGGGTGGTGCCCGGCTGGGGGACCACCCATACCTTGCACTCGTCGTCGCCTGCGGGTGAGGCGACGGCCACGCAGGCCACCTCGGCGACGCCAGGCACGCGACTGAGCTCTTGCTCCACCTCGTAGGTTGAGATGTTCTCACCCCGGCGGCGCAATGCGTCCTTGACGCGGTCGACGATGTAGTAGTTGCCCTCGGCGTCTCGGCGCATTAAGTCTCCCGTGTGGAACCAGCCGTTCCGCCACGCAGTCGCGGTGCGGTCCGGGTCGCTCGCGTACTCGGTGGTCAGCAGCCAGGGCTGATCGGCACGCACGACGAGCTCGCCGGTCTCGCCGACGGGTACTGGCATGTCGTGCTCATCGACGAGCCGGATTTCGAAGCCCTTTCTCGGCCGCCCGCACGAGCCGTCCACCAGCGGTGTCGACGGATCGTTCTGCGCGAGAATACCGGGTACCTCGCTGCTGCCGTAGGCGGTGATGATCTGGGCGATGCCGAAGCGCTTCTGGAAGGCCGCCGGGTCGGGTGGCAGCGGCGCGGAGATCATGACGCGCAACCTGTGCTCATGCTCGGCAGGGGACTCGGGCTTATTCAGCAGGTATCCGACCATCGAGCTGAGCAGGAATCCCACGGTCGCGCCGGTGTCGCGGGCGGTCTCGAAGTAGGCGTTCATCTCCGGCACCGACCGGACGGCGATTGGCGTCCGCGTCGAGAAGCTGCACGCCGCCATGCAGAGCGCGGATCCGTGTGACAGTGGCAGGTCGATCAGGAATACGTCGTCCTCGCCGATGCCGACGTCGACTGTGGCCCAGGAACCGAGCTGGAAGAACTGCGCAAAAGACGTGCGAGCGGCCTTAGATCGGCCCGTCGTACCCGATGTAAACATGAAGTGGTGGGTGTCCCATGTCTCGATGGGCCGGGCGAGTTCGACGTCGCCGGGAGCGCCGCCGGTTAACTCGGCCACGTCGAGGATAGGCGTCGTGACCACGGCGCCAAGGCGACGTGCGAGCTCGCCAGCTGACACCACCAGCTCGGGGCGTGTGATCGCGATCGCATACTCCAACATCGATCCCTTGAAGGCGGTGTTGACCGGCACCATCGCGGCGCCGAGGAACGTGATGCCCAGCCACGCACGCAGGAATTCTGGGCCGTTGCGTAGGAACACCCCGACGCAGGAGCCCTGCTCGACGCCCATGCTGCGCAGCACGCTTGCCGCGGAGCGAGCATGGGTGACGCCGTCAGTCCATGTCCACTTCGTACCGTCCTCGAAGGACGCCATGAGGCCGTCGGGATGTTCTAGAGCGTTGCGCTCCAACAGGTATCGGGGCACCACGTCGGTGTTGCAGGGACTTGTCATCACATTCCTCTTCGCGAAGATTGATCCGGTCTTGCTGTCCGTTCCTTAAGATAGTATGTGCATACATCGCTCTTGGATAGGCTGGGGACGAAGCGATCGCCTCAGCGACGGCTTCAGGCAGGCACGTCGAGACCGCAAGCCGTGGATCATCGTCGTAACCATGCTGCCGTTCGTCTACGACCGGGGCACGAGGACGCTTCGTGGTCACCTCGCCCGCGGCAATGACCAGTGGCGAAGGCCGGTCGTCGGCGAAGCTCTGGTTATCGTGCGGGGACCGGACGCGTACATTTCCCCGGGCTGGTATCCGAGCAAGGCCGAGCACGGGCGTGTGG
>Ga0182012_10002011_pt1 | contig 22205 bp, 23 predicted proteins | sample 612S2SmetaG_FD_120486 | JGI IMG/M metagenome (GOLD analysis project Ga0182012, IMG submission 120486) | Permafrost microbial communities from Stordalen Mire, Sweden - 612S2S metaG | ecosystem: Environmental > Terrestrial > Soil > Wetlands > Permafrost | place: Sweden: Stordalen | collected... | reverse complement strand
TTCACGACGAATAACATACGCATCGAGCAGGATCGTGTACGTTCCGGAGCTCGTCGCGAACATCGAGGGGACCGGCGGCTACGTGACGCTCTATGGTAAGCACGGCGGACGCACGAACCGCGTCGGCCGGCGGACACGGGACGCGCTGCAGGTTCCTCGCTGACGGCAAGGAGCCCGACTAGCGGATCATCGCGTTCACCTGCGAACGCCTCGGCAAAGCCTCACGGCCGCGGCCCAGGCGGCTGAAGAAGACGCTCTCGCCGCACTGCTGTGCCAACGTGCGCACTGCTCGCGCGCCGTCGCAGCCGGTCTTTCAAAGCATCGGCTTCAGTAGGGGATTGGTTTGCCGTGCTGGCGTGACGATTCTGACAGGGGGGTTAGGCCAACGAGCAAGCCCCACTTGGGATCTCGGTTAGTGTATGCGGCTATCCAGCAATGGACTCGTAGGCACCAATCGAAGTGAGTCCGCCCTCATGGTTAAATGTGATCGCAGTAAACAAGCCCGGGGCAACTGCCGTAACGACGATAGCATGTCCGTAAGCGCCGTGATCGCGATGAGCCGCGGCTACCCGCGGCCCAGGTCGCTGTCCGGACCCGCCTCCGGCTCGTAAAGCAGCTGCGATAGCGGAACGTCGAGCAACGTTGCAGCAAGTACCAGCCGACCAACCGACAGCGAGTTCCGGCCCTGTTCGACGTGCGAAATCACGGCCGGCTTGACGCCGATTGCCGCTGCCAGGTCCTGCTGCGTGTGGCTGCGCAGCTCTCGGATCTGCGCGAAGCGCTCGGCGTTCACGGCGACCCGTCTGCCCGCGTCGACGCCGGCTTCATTGAGGACCGCTTTGAGAAAGCGCATCGCGTTCGCGGCATCACCCTCGAGGAAGTGACGTTGGATACGGCCGGCCGGCGTACCGGCTTCTGCCGGAGGAGCTTCGCTTATCGCTCTGCAGAGGTTGTACAGCGTCAATTCCGCGGTCGATAGCGAGAGCGGGTCAAGGGGCGTTCGCGACGAGCGATGGGCCACAGGAGCAACTTCTGCCGGTTGCGATCGTCGCCTTGCTATGCATACTATAGTTGCTATAGTTAGCCAGACTCGGGAGGGTGGGATGTACGGTAGGTTCGACGACGAGTGTCTCACGGTGCGTGGCCTCGAATCCCATGTACCGGCGCTCAACCTGATCAGGATCCAGTGCTGGCCGCGACTCTCCGCCAAGTGGCGCTGTCTTCTCGAGGTTGCTGACTATATCGGCCTCGAGAAGCTCATGGCGCTTACCGCTGAAGACTTCGATGCCTTCCGCACCGTGCTGCCCGCCGAGATATGGGCCTACGCGAGCCACCTCGTTGACGGGGCGGCCGGGCCGGCGCCGGCCTTCCGCGGGGAATGCGGCGAGCCTCTTCAGATCTTGGACGTAATAGCGGCTATTAGCTCGGCGTTTGAGCCAGTGGGCTGACAATGTCAACTCAGTAGCATCATAATCGCCATATTTAGTTGACAAAGTGTAAGTCTTGGTCGTATTCTGTGGTCGATGGCCACGGATCGCGATCGCTTTGCTCGGGTGCTGGACAAACGGTTCGGCGCAACCGCCTACGCCATTGCGAACGCCGCAGCAGACGCAGTCGCGCGCTGCGCCGCGTACATCGAGTCGCAGGAGCGCATAGCCGATCCGAACCTGCGGCCGGCCTTCCAGGACGCGCATCGCGTCCTCGTGCGTTCGCAGTTGACCTTGCCAGAATTCGACGCCGAGGCCGTCCGCATCCGAGCACGGGGCCGCGATTCCGAGCCTGCCTATAGGCTCGCCCTGGCCTACGACGACGTGCGTAATGGTGTCTGCGAAACTCTCGCCGAAGCCTTTGCAATCCGTCAGGTGCGCTGGGTCCGAGGGAACATAGAGACCTACCGCGACTGGGAGCACGTCCGCGAAGGTTTTCCAGCGGTCGAATCAGCGCTCGTCGCAGAGATGACGCGCCGCAACCGCCGTCGCTTCCTAGGTATCGGAGACGCGATTCCCGCATTGTTGGCGCGCACTCAAGCCGACGTGCTCGCCGAGCTCATTCCGCTTCAGTGAGCCTCGACGCCAGCGCGCGTGTCGCCTATCAGGGTAGACATATGCTCGTCGAGCTTTCGACGCACGTCTTCGGAACCGAAATAGTGCGGGCGGTTCTAGACGTTGATGACATTCATCCGCTCACTACGGCCGCCAGCGATCCGTCCACGTTCGAACTCCTCGATCTTGCCGTCGCGCTCTACGTGCTCGACCGCTCAGTGCGGGTAAGGGTCGGTCGGATCCGGCGTTCGTTCGCACTGCATCTGCCAGTCGCTGACGTCGTTCGTTGGCGTCGCATCATCCCGCTCGTCGGCGAGTGGTACGAGGCGCTGACCGGTGATGCTGTCGAGGTCGTCCCAATTGAGCGTGGGGCTGCCGTCGGTGAACACCATCGACGGGAGTCCAACTTCGGCTTCGAGGGTGGCGTCGACGTCATTGGGCTCCTCAGCGAGGGACTCGACTCGCTGTGCGGCGCGGACGGCGTCATCCACCGCGATGAGCGCATCGCACTGGCTTCCGTCATAACGAATCCCAAGCGTAGCAGCCAGATCGACACGATCAAGACGGCCCTCGCCGCCGCGCATGACGGTGAGCTGCTTCATTATGCGCTCGCGACGCGTTTGCGTCGTCGACGTAAGGTGCGCGAGAAGAGTCAGCGTTCGCGTACCGTCCTGGCGCTGATCACCGGTATGACGATCGCGCATGCGCTCGGGGCCGGTCGAGTGGAGTGCTACGAGAACGGCTTCGGTCTGCTGAATTTGCCCGTCCCGGATCTTCAGTACGGCCCGATGTCATCCCAAGTACTGAATCCGCGGCATTTGCCGCTGTGGGATCGGCTTTCACGTGCGTTTTTTGGGCCGACGATTGAGATTGTCTTTCCGAATCGCTATCGGACTAAGGCCGAGATGGTGAGCCGCCTCTCCGAGCCTGGCCGGCGACTCGTGTCTCAAACGTCCTCGTGCGATCGTCTTTTGCGACTGCCCGAAGGCGTCATTCATTGTGGAACTTGCGGTTCGTGTCGTTATCGCCAGCTCTCGGTCGCGCTCTGCGGCGCATCGATTAACGACGTGCCGTACGCGTACCAACACGTCGGCGATGGACCAGATGCGGAGCTTGTCTTGCGTTATCACGCCCGAATGCTCGGCATCGCTCTCTCGCAACCGAATGCGTGGGACGCTCTGGTCCGCTTGCACCCCGAAATCTCGACCTTGCCGTTCTCGGAGGATGGCCGTGGCGACAAGCGCGAATCCGATGACGGACGTCGTAACCGCATACGACAGGGAACACTCGATGTCCTGAGGCGACACGTCGAGGAGCTTCAGCAATGGGAAGCCGTCCATGCAGCCTGAAACGCCTTCGCTCGATCCGGGTCTCGTCGGACGCAACCTGGTCGGGGCACGTAAACGGGCATCGCTGACCCAGAGCCAGGTGGCCGAACGCGTCGGGATCTCGCGCGCGACCCTCGTCGCGATCGAGAACGGCCAGCGGCCCCCGAACGGTGCGGTCCTTGTCGCGATCGCGGATGCACTGGGCGTGCGCGTCCGCGATCTCGTCTCGCTCCCACCGACGGACGAAGAAGCGCTCGTGCGCTTCCGGGGGATAGTGCGTACCGATGATGCACTAAGGGCTGCGGTCGACGCAATCGTAGACTTCGGGCGATATGTCGTGCTTATCGAAGGCAAGGCGGCAAAAAAACCCGCCAGACGCAGCGTTCCAACCGTCACGCTCGACCCGGATTCCGACGTCAACGATGCCGCCGAGCAACTCGCGCTGGCCGAACGCGCACGGCTCAATTTGGGCGATGGGCCGATACCGCGCCTCCGCACCGTACTCGAACAATCGGTCGGCATGTTCGTCTTTACGATTGCAGAACTCGCGAAGACGAAAATCGCGGGGCTCTTCACGTTCGCAAACGATATCCCGCTCGTCGGCCTGAACCCGGCCCAACGCGATGCGCGACGCGCGTGCTGGACGCTCGCCCACGAATACGCGCATTTTCTTACGAACCGATTCGACGCCGAAGTTACCTATCCGGAAGGATCACGGCGTTCGCGGGACGCCTACGAAGTGTTCGCCGACCGGTTCGCGGCCTTTTTCCTTATGCCGACGTCCGGTCTTACGCGCCGACTCCTCGAAGTCGCCGGCGACAAGCGGAACATCTCCGTTGCAAATATCCTTTCTCTGGCGGCCGAGTTCGAAGTCTCATTTCGGGCGATGTGCGAACGTCTCGCAGAGCTCGATCGCATTCCTCGCGACACGTACGAATACGTCATGGCGCGCGGGCTTCGCCCGATGGAGGCGGAACGACAGTTGGGCATCAAGCGCGACGAGGAGCCGTTCGCACCGTATCCTCAGCGCTACCTCTATCTGCTTTCCATGCTCTATCGCGACGGGGAGATCAGCGAAGGTGATGCGGCCGCATTCCTTCGCACGGATCGTTTGAACGCTCGCGAAATCCTCGAGAGCTTCGGAGAGCCGTCAGACGGCTGGCTTGACGAGCCGTTGGTTCAGCTCCGCTGAAACCTTACGCGGGTGACGCATCGGTCGTCATCAACCTGCTTAGCTTCGAGGGAATGATTCCCGTCGTTTCAGAGTTGACACTTCTAGTGTCGACCAGCTTTCGGCGCGAGGCGCTGTACGTGTACATCGACGACTCACGTAGCAAGCGAGTCCCTGTCGACGACGCGATGATGAGGCGTGCCGGGATCATATTGGACGACGTAGTGCTCACCGAGCCGGAGTCGGAATCTTACGTCGAGCATGCCGCTTACGTCGACGACGGCGAAGCGCAGGCTCTGGCAATCGCTCAGCACCGCTCCCTCTCCCTACTCAGCGACGACCGAGCCGGCATCCGACGCGCGCGCGACCTGGGGATTGACGTGGTCACGACGCTCGATCTCCTCGTCGCCTGGTCCGACGGCCGACAACCGGAGATTGTCGCTCGCGCGGCGGTCAGTCTGCGCTTGCGCGGTCGCTACGCGCCTCCTCGAGAACATCCTCATACGCGGTGGTTCCGCGAGCTTCTCGACGAGTCGTTACGGCCCTCCTGATGAGAATGCTTGACGCGACACGACACGCTGCTCGGGATCGGGCCGAGGTTCACGCCCCCCGCCTCTTTAGCTTCCGGGGACGCGACGTTTTCGGCGATCCATCTCGCGGTCGTCGTGCGCCACGACGACGTCTTAGCTGTTTCCGACAGCGTATAAGCGGTCACTTTGCGCAACGGCCGACCTGCGGCGCGCAACTTCCCGTTCTCGTTGTTGAAGGCAAGATGAAGCCTGCGGATTTAACCCGGGGCTTGGGGAGAGAACCGTGTCGCTACGGCGGCCTGGAAGCCAAGCATGCCAACGATGGCAACGATCGCGGCAGAGCTCGGCCGTGCATCACACCGCTTCACCGCTTCCGTGACATTCAGACACTCGGAGAAAGCGTTCGTTACGACGGAAGCGATTAGAACGGAAAGCGTGCGTCAGGGGATGACGTCCTCCGGTCGCACGCTCCTGGCGTACCGCAAGTGCAGGCGTGCGAAGCTATGTCGGATAGCATCGCGCCTTCTAGGCATGCGCAGATGGGGTGGCAGCAGCGTTTGCGCGCCTAAATGGTCACGCTGGCTGAAGATGTTCGGGTTCGTAAACACGTTGCATGTCGGGCGAAGCGGCCTGGATCACGCGTCGGGACAATCGCTACATTCATTTGGCGTTCTCGAACGTACATGGTTTGGGTTGAAGGTTGTCAGCTCAGATGACATCCGAAAAATCGTCCTCGGCGAAGACTCTGCGCAGAAACTGTTCGACGCGATAGCCGTTAGCAACGAAAACGCACGTGTGCGTCGCATTCGACATGCTACCGCTGAGGCGCGAGCCTTGGCGCGCACACTTAACTTGGTGATCCCGCCCGGATCGTACGTAACACTGGCCCTTAGAAGTCGATGGCGCGTCCATCGACCGGAGGCTCAACGGGTGATCGACGCCTTGCGTCGTGAAGTCGGGTGTATCCGCCCAGAGTTTGCTCGTCTTGCTTCCTGGGTTGATGATCCAGATTCAGCGGCGGTCGCCGAACGCGAGGCGGCAGCCGCGATGGCGATGCGCGTGCATCGAACGCTGCTCGACAGTATAGAACGAGACCCGCTCACACCGACGCAACGTCGGGCCGTCGTGGCCGGCGAACGGCGTGTGGCAGTCAATGCGGGCGCGGGGTGTGGGAAGACCGGGACGATCATCGCTCGCGCCGCATATCGGGTAGCCAGCGAGATACGAAAGCCGTCGCAGATCCTGGCGCTCACGTTCACAAGGAAGGCCGCCGCGGAAATGCGTCAACGCTTCGAGAGCGCCGATATCCGCGACGTTACCGCGCTAACGTACCACAGCCTCGCAAGAAGAATTGCGTTGCAACATCTGCCCGGGCGAGAGATTCTCAAACTAGATAAGTCGGAGGAAGCCGAAGCAGTTCGCGCCGTCATCGATGACCTGATCCACGACGCGTCCGACGCGAGGCCAGCGGAGTTTCTTGTCGCGCACTTGTACCCATCGTTCGTTGAGCCGGCCGACGGCGTTCGGTCGGATCGTTCGTACATTGACTACCTTAAGAACTTCCGGTTAAGCGCGCTCGACGGGAAGGCCGCGCGGTCACCGCTCGAGGTGGCTCTCCTCAACACGTTGCTCATCGCCGGCGTTCCCTTCCGTCACCGGCCACGCGATGGCGCGTTCCGCCCAACGGTCGTCCTTGACGACGGCTCGAAGCGCGCCTTCGATGTGCGTATTGTCGGGTGCTCCGGTCGCGACGCGTCATTCGTTCCGAGTTCGTTCCAGGGTGCTGGTGGACCAGAGGTGTCGGTTCTTCGATGCGAGGTTGACCAAGACGGTGTCGACGTGCGCGCGCTCCGCCAGGCCCTGGGCTTGGCCGATCGACCGACCGCTGATGACATCGCGCGCATTCCTTGCCTGGTCGGTTATGACGCCGCGCTAGACCAGGTTACGAAACTCGTGCTCGACTTCATGCGGCGCTTTCGTGCATCGGCGAAGCCGATCGAGGAACTGCGCGCGTTGGCCCGCTCTCACCGAACGCGCTCGTTCGTGGCCTTGTACGAGATGTTCGAGATGGTTGCTGCGGCGATGCTTGAGCGGGCGCGATACGTCGACTTCGATGGGATCATTCGTGAGGCAACAGCACTGCTCGAAGCGGGGCGTTTCCGCGCATCGTGGCGCGATCTCATCCTCGACGAGTACCAAGACGTGAGTGAGCGCGAGATCCGCTTCTTGGAAGCGCTCGCGCAAGCCCACGATGCGGAGGTCTTCGCCGTCGGTGACGATTGGCAGGCGATCTACGGTTTCAAAGGATCGGCTTGGGATGCACTCCAGACATTCAGTTCGCGCTTCGGAGGTGGCGACGATGTCGAGGTATATGAGTATCCGGAGACGCACCGTTCAGTTGACGCTATTCATGAACCGGCAGGCCGTTTTGTGCGGCGCAATCCGAAACAGACGCAGAAACGTCTCAGTTCAACGCGGCCGCCCGCTCTCGGACCGCGTATTGAAATTCGTGGCGTCAGCGGACAAGCGTCGAACTTCCCTACGCAGCGACTTGCACGCGACGTGCTCGCTGAACTCGCTACGTCCGAGGTGCCGCCACGTGACGTACTGGTCCTGGCCCGCGCGAAGAAACGTCTGCTCGAAGAGGAGGGTACGGTCGGTACGGGCACCTACACGTCGTTGACGATACACGGAGCAAAGGGCCTCGGCGCCGACGTCGCCATTATCACCGACGCCCTCGCCAGTTTTCCCGGTCGTTGGCTCGCGGATCCGCTGCTCGCCCTAGTCCAGCGTCCCGAGGCGTTCACGAACGCGGAGGAGCGCCGCGTCTTTTACGTCGCAATGACGCGAGCGCGCGACCGCGTGTTTATCCTGACAGACTGGAATCGTCGGTCCTCGTTTCTTGAGGAGTTTCGAGGCGATCCAAACGTGCTGTTCGTGGACGAGCCGCCGCCCGGACAACCCGCTGAAGGTGCGCTCGCTTGTCCAGAATGCCGCTGCGGGGTAGCGACGCTCAGCAAATTCGACAATTACGTCTGCACTAACTGGCCTTTTTGCGACTTCATCTTCCCGAAATGCACGTGCGGTGATGTCATCGCTGTGCGACGTGGAACTGCGCGCTGCCGGGGCTGCAGCCACGTATATTGGGCATGCTGGGACTGCGGGCGAGGCGTCATTGAGCGACGCCCAGGGCGAAAAAAAGCGTGGTGCACGAATTACCGCTTCAACGACGCTGGATCGTGTCAGGCGGGCAAATATGTCGACCGAATAACCGAAGCGGAAAGCGAACTGCTGCTGGTTCGATCTGCTTGGTGAGCTCGGCAGCGATGTCGGCCGCGGTCTTATCGGCGACTCTCGCGCATGTGAGATGATGCCAAAACACACCTCAGAAAAGTGTGCGTCTGGGATGAAGCTATCACCGGTCGTCATGTGCCTGACGGTCCCGCTGGCCGCGGCAGACGGATCACCGCGTTTGCGCTGCGGTCGCTGCGCTCGAAACCGCATCGTGCGTACCAGTTGTGTAGAGTATCCTTGGCTAAGCCGAGTGGGATGCCAGCGTAGGAGTTGGGCTGCACATATCCGCTGATCGGGCATTGTTCGGTGTCGGCGATCGCGCAGATTAGGTCGAGCGCATGTGAGGCGAAACCTCTGCCGCGCTGCTGCGACACGAAGTTGTCGATGACCAGCGTGCCTTCGATGACGGTGAATATGGCAATCACGCCGTTGCCAAGGTCGCGCTCGAGGACCGAGCCGGCCGTGCCGTCCGGAATCGTCGCGCGCGGGAAGCAATTGAGCAGCACGTTCAAGAGGCGAAAGCCGGTCGTGTACGCCGGATGCTCGAAAGGCTTGATCGTCCACGACGCGAGCGTGATGCCGAGTTCGCTTTCCGCGAGGAGCGGCGTCTGATCCGTGTGATCAGTGGCCCAATCGCAAATGACCTTACAGACGGTATGCCGGAGCTCGACTTCGCGGCCGGCCCGAATCTCGGGCTCGCACAACGGGCAAAGAAGAAGGCCCCGGCGGGCAATGTCCGTCATGGCGGCGGCGATCTCGGGAGCAACCTTCGGGCCGAAGCTCGTCGGGGAGGGTTCGGCAAGCCGGCGCGCTCCAAGTGAAAAGCAGGCATCGCAGGTCGGCGCTGCGCTCGCGTCTTGTAAAGTGCTCACCGCTCCGCCTTAGTCCAGAAAGTTTGCGGGCGGAAGAGCTTTTTGCTCGACGGCGGAAATGAGTCGCTTGGCGGATGCCGCGAGTTTGCGAAACGCGGCCTTGGTCGCGGCTCCGTTGCTCGCGTATTCGGCCGTGTCGACAGCAAGGAATCCTGCTCTTTGCGTGGCTGTCCGGGCATCGCCGCCGGACACAAAAGCGATAAAACGCCAGCCCCGCGTGCGCCGCTCGGCGATCATCGGCGCAAGCGTGGCGGCGTCGTACTTGTGTGACATGGTATCGTCGCCATCGGTGAATACGGCAATGACGGGATAAACGGGTGGAAGCATCATCGCCTCGATGTGTTCGATGGCTTCGCCGACCGCGTCGTAAAGTGCGGTGTTCCCATCCGTCCAATACTGGCGCTCCGTGAGCGGAACAATTGCGTTCACGGGCGTTTCGGTGATAAGCCACTGGACGTCGGTTGCGAACTTCGCGGTGGAGAACGTGACGGGCGTCCCGGCCTGTAATTCGGCAATGAAGTCGTTGGCCGCGTCCCGCGTTGCAACTTCGACGTCGTCCATCGAACTGCTGCCGTCGAGAAGCATGACGATAACTACGTCCTCAAGGACTTGAGCGGGTGAGAGGCGATCCGCGGAAACGATGTTCGTGTTCATGGGTGGGGAAGCTCTTTCTGTTACGGTGACGAGTACGTCTTGTAGGCGTCAATCCACCGCCGATACAGGTCGTTATCGTGGCTGTAGTCGATGTGGAGGACCTTGCTGAATTGGTAGTAGAGGGACTTACGCTTGTCGGTCGGGAGCAGCGCAAACACGGCGCGCATCCATGCGACGGGACGCGGCTCGGGCGCTTTCGCACCCGCCAGAATCAGCGGTCGCTGATGGGGGAACGCCGTGGAGAGAATGTCGGCGGCTTGCGGGTGAAGCGGCTTTGGAATCTCGGAAAAACAGGCCAGAATCCACGCCGGAATAGCCGGGGCGCTCGTTCGCGGACGTGGGCTTGGCGGGGCCGTATGCACCGGCGGCGGTTGCGGAGGCGTGTACGTTGGCGGCGGTGGTGGTTGGGGTGGCGGGGGCGTTTGCGCTGGCCGTGCCCGGCGCGGGCGCGGCGGGGCTGTCGCTGTGAATCCGGCAGGCGCAGTGCTTGACGGCGTTGCGCCGTTGACGACGGCTTCAATCTTGGCGTCGGGAACGATCTGCAGCCCGATGAGCCAGTGTGCGCCGGTGGGCCAAACGACGGCGCTCGCCACGGCATCATCATAAGCGTGCTGTAGTTTCTGCTTGTATCGCGCATCGAAGTCGATTCTGGCTTCGGACAACGTAGTAAAGACTTTGAAGGCGCCACGGGTGCGTAACGTGCCGCCACGGGGACCGTACCAGCCCATGACGACCCAACGCTGCCCGTCGGTCGGCCGCAAGTGCAAGGAGTAGACTTTGTCATTACTGCCACCCTGGCAGTGGAGGTAATAGTCCATAGTGACGAACCCTAGCGGACGACCGCGCGAGACGGGGTCGGTGCCCCGCTATGAAGTCCGACGAAGCCTCGCGAAGCGGCGTGGATGGCGCGTAGCCAGTCAGCGTGCCCGCTGCGAGGACGGTGTTGCGCAGCGTTGCGGAACGCGTGCTTCTCGGCCTGACGCTCGCTGCGGTCCGCTTCGGCGTTATTAAGCGGCAAAGTCGTATCCATTCGCCTTTTGGAGCAGCGTGAAGAGCTTCAGGTGTGCGGTGATGGGCACGCTGCCGGGACGTTTGAGGTCGAACGCTCCGCGCGCTCGGATAGCCACGCTGCCGACGTACGAACCTTGGTGCTTGCCGGTCGGCTGCACTAGCCGCACCAGATCCCCGGTCTGAAATCCGTTCACGCGCTTGGCGGATTTGGCTGCCGAACGCGGGAAGCCGTACTTATCCGAGCAGCACATCTGGCGCGATCCGCGTCCGACGGCCTTGACCAAGAGCGCCTTGGTGGTCGGCGGGATACGGACGGCTGCGCCCGATTCGCCGACGCAGGCCGCGTCGATCCAGTGTTCCTTGGCGTAGCTTTGCGTAACGCGGTTCATTTTGGTACGACCGCCGGACCAAAATTCGGTCGGCAGACCGGTAGCTTTGAGCGCACGGCCGACCGCATAGCGGGTCGCATTGACTGCCGCCGCGTCGTGGAGCGGCTTCCTGAGATTCCCCAGAATCTTCGCTAACCGTGCAGCATCCTTCACAAAATCATGTACGGCTCGGTCGCCTTTTGCTTGATTGCAAGAGTGACACGCGAGCACGAGATTCGAGACGCGGTTGGAGCCGCCGTCCGCCTTGGCGCGCACATGCTCGACCTCGAACGGCACGTTCTGCTTGTCGCAGTAGACGCAGGTCCGATTAAATTTCTCTAGGAGGTACTCACGGACTTCGTAACCGGCGAGCTCGCCTTGCTGGTACTCGATGCCTGAGAGTTCCGCGTTCTGCATCTTTTGCAGGTCGAACCGTACCGTCTCCACGTCGATCGAGCCGATCGGTGCGAGTGCCACGAGGTTCTTCGTCCAAGAGGCGACGTTATCAACGCGCGATTGGAGGGATGGGGGAAGCCAGCCCTGCGCGCGCCTCCGGTTGTTGAAGCGGGGCGAGCGGTAGCGGGTCTTGCGCGAGCGTCGATTGCGACGTAACGCGCGTCGTGCGTCGAGCGCTTTCCGAATGACCGCGCCACGATGCGTGAGATTCATCGCGAAGACCACAGTAGCGCTTGCGACGAGCGCGATGCCGGTGGTCTTCGAGCCTGGGTCGATCTTGAGCGCGACGGACGGCGCGGCCGAGACGATCGGCGTTTTGCGAATGACCGTGAACGGTACGCGCCGATAGACCGCCGCTTCGCCGCGACGCAGCAAAAGGCGCGCGGAACCGGGGTGGATCATGTCGAGCGGGCTGCGGTCGGCGTTGAGTTGGAACACGAGGTTCAAAAAAGGTCTCTCTTTCGAGGTAAAGGTCTCCTCGCCACTGACACTTCGAGGTTTTTGCGTTCGACGTGAGACCGTTGTTTCGGTCCGTTCTCGTTCATCGGATGCCGCAGAGTCCGAGACTGGAGAAGCATCCCGGGAGTGCCTATTTTCGCCTTGCGGCGATTCTCGAAGATCGTAGCCCGGCACACGCCGGACTGAGGCTGGTTGTTGACCGTCGTCGACGTTGCCGCCAACGACGTTGTTCCGTCACACGGATATGTCAGAACGCCGAATCAACAACGGATGCACAACGGGTCGGCAAATACGAGTTGCCCGGTCGCCGGACGAATGAGAAAATTCTTGGGCCAGAGGTCGGTCGAATAGCCTAGCGTCGATGCCAGCGAGACAATGTCTTGCAACGCGTCGAGCGCGTCGATGCCGAAGCGACCCGCGAACTGCCGTACTTCGGCGTTGCGGGGGTCGATATGGCCGTGACTGATATGTGCGGTAATTGCAAGGTCGGTGAGGATGCCGTTGTCCGCAGCGCTCACGGGCACGAGGCGTTCTAAGAATGCAGCGCTGACGTCGGGGCCGACGTGCAGGGCTTCCAGGCGCGGAAACGCCGGATTGTCGGGATGCACGGCGTAACGCAAATAGTGAAAATACGCTGGGTCTCGGAAGAGTTTGACGACCGTGTCGGGCTGCTGTGCTCGCGCAAGAACGTGTGAGAACGTGCTCTTGATGTGGCTCGTCCAACCGTGCCGCGCTGCTGCGGCGACGAGCAAAGGCAGCTTGTCGATCGTGAGCGGAATCCCGAAAAGGGTAGTGGCCGGCGTATCAAGCGCGATCATTGTCCGATCTTTCTCGGATGCTCCGGCGACGCGGCCGCAATCAGGCCGAAGGAGGTGCTGCTATAGACTAGCACACGGAGCAAACAGTGTCAAGAGTCCGGTCCGACGTGTATCGGCGGCGGCCGGGTGTTGCGGCTCCGCTGCCGGTCCCTGGTTCGAGTCCAGGTTCGGGACCCACGTCAAGGTCTGAGCTGCGCGAGATTTGGCTGCATCGCCGCGCGCGGTTAGGGCCTTTATTGTCCCCCGCCGCGCATACAGTTGGCGGCAAAACATTGGCAGGAGCTTGTCGCAGGAAGCCCGCTTGACATCGGTGGTATCCTAATGTACTTGCCCGTCGCTCTTCAGGAGGTCGAGATGCCCAAGCCGAGTTCGCTCGAACGCGCTCGCGTCGCAATAGGGCAGCGCTCGCGCGTGAGATTGCAACGCGCCCAGGCGGTGCCCAGCGTCGAGGGTGCTTAAAGAGGGGAGTCGTGGACGACTTTTTTAGAGCCGAGCAGCACGACAACGTCAACGTTGATGGCGGCTATGTACCGGGCAGATGCGACCAAGACGCTCTCGACATCTTAAAGGACAGCCTTGGACTGCTGGCGCGAGTGGCTGGAACGGCCCGAAACCGCCCGGAGACAGATACGGTCGATTCGGTCGGCGCCCGCTGCGTGCTGGGACTTTCGATCCTCGCGATCGGTGAAGCCCAAGCCGCGCTCGTGCTCTTATCGGCAGGTCTGGATCGGCCCGGACGTGTCCACTTGCGATCCCTCTACGAATACGGCGTCCGCGCCGACCTTGTATCGGGCGACCCGCAAACCGCTCAGAGATTTCTCGCAGCCGCGGCGCACGAAGCCAAAAGGCTCGGCACCGACATGGGCTTGGCGCCGGATCGCGTCCAACAGGTCATCGACGCCTACACTATCCCCGGCGTCGCCGCTGGTCGAGAAGCCGATGCGCTCGGCGGCACGATGAAGGCAATCGTTCGCGCACAGACCGATGTCGCCTACTACGCGATGTACTTCGCGTGGCCCAGCCTCATGAGCCATGGATCGATCCTTGCGCTGCACGAAGTCTCCCGCGCGATCGCCGGCAGCGGCGCGAACTTCCCGGCCGCAGCCGTGACTGACGGCACCGGGAACGCAAATCTGCTACAGGCTGCGGTTGCGGTTCACTCGCTCACTTTCAAGCTCTGCAAAGTGTTCGGAATCAGACACCTCGCACAGGAGCTAGCGAACCTCATACAACGGGCCGATGCGGCCCGAAGCCGTCTATTTCCAAACATCCCGAAGCGAAGCGAAACTCTTGGGATTGAAGACCCCCCTGATGATGCACCCTACGACGAGGAGGGGTCCTGAAGCTCAATGTAATTCCGGTGTTTGCAGAGTAAAGAGTAAGCTCGCAGAAGTTCTACGATGTCGCCGGGAATCTTTAACGTGATCGGGATCGACGCAACTGGCAGCGCTATCCCACACATTCGTCAGCAAGCAACGCCGCCGCATCGGCGACACGGGTTCAGCCCGCGAGTAACCGGTGCGCCGCGTTGAGGCGCTCCGATGTCTGGGGCTCGTTCATTGTTTACTCGACCGCCAATTTCGCGAGCAGTTTCTCGATAATGACATCGGCCATTTCAAGCGCACCGTTCTCGTTCGTAACGAGCATCGGCACTCGTCGTCGCGTGCGCGCTTGCTGGATGAGCCGGTCCAGCGCCGCAACGGTGGCGGGAGTCATCGCAACCATCGGAACGTCGCGCTGCGCGTCGGGTTCAGGTTCGCTCATTGTAAGTGCTCCTTAGATCAAGGCGATACCGCTCGTCGCTGCATGCTGAATCGTTCATCTGATCGTCGGGTGCAGCGGGGGCAACTGTCGCTTCTGCATCGGGGTCCGCCTCGACGATCTCGTTACCTTCGGCGTCCACTTCGATGACGTCACAAACGTTAAAGTCTTGCTCTCGTCCGTAGCGGCGAATCCCGACAGCGAGCGCGATTTGTTCACGAACCGATTCGTCCTCGATGTCGAATCCTTTGGGAAGATCGAGCGTCTCGGCGAACGCGGTGAGGATGTCGCCGGTGATGCGATAGCGTGGCATCAAGCGCTCACGGTGACGAACCGCCACTGGGGGTTTTGTTCCCGCAGTTCGGCGAGCATGCCGTCGGCTTTGGCGCGTTCGATGCGCGCGGCGTGAACGTGGAGGTGCGTTAGCGCGCCCTTCAAGCCGAGAAAGGAGAAGCGTTTAGCCTCGGGCGGCTTGGCTTTGATGAAGACGTAGCGGGTGGGCGTGGCGTCGCTCATGACGGCTCCGTTCTGTTTGGGCGGAAGAGGCTCAGCACGTTACGTGCGTCCAGCGCGCTAATGCGCGCATCGGAGATTCTCACGCGTGGCGCTAAAGTCAAGAAGTGTGCGCGGTGTGCGCGGTGCGAGTTGGCGCGGCCTGCGCGTGCGCATTGGCGCGTGCGTGGAGAGTATTGCGGTCGGGTATTTACGGTGCTGGTGTAGTAGCGGTGTTTGGTCGCGTTGTTGGGAGCCAATTGACGATGTGGTTCGCGTCGTCGTCGGTGAGGGTGGTGAAAGTCGTGACGGTGCGTGGTGTGCCGGCGGCGCTCAAGGCGGCTTCGGCGACGGCGAAGCGGACCCACTTGACGTGGGTGGCGATTCCGGCGTTGCGGAGTGCGCCGAAGAGTCGTTTGCGCGCGTCGTCGCTCATCATGCAGGCCACGTCATGCCACCTGCGCGGTCGCGGCTTCTTGGCGTTCCAGACAGCTTTCTTCGTTGCTGCAGACCCAGGCGGCGCGGCTGGGAGCGCGGTAGGTCGTACCGGGGCTGAGAACTTCGGCATCGGCGTTGCCGCAGTCGGGGCAGACGGGCGGCAGTGCGTCGTACAAGCGTTGTGCGGCGCTCGCTTTGGCCGCCACGGACGGGGCGTAGTCGGGAACGCGATAGGCGGCCAGAAGCGGGTGATCCATCTCGGGGTGTTCGCGTGCGAGTTGCATTGGGCAGTCTCATCTCCGATAAGGTTCCCGAGTGTCGTCAAGTCTAGCACACGGAATATAAGGCGTCAAGAGTCCTGCCGGGGAAAACGGGCGCGGCGAGCGGCACCAGAAGCGTTGCGGCACAGAAGCGTTGCGTCACTCCGAGTATCAGCGGGAGCCGGATGGCTATCGCTACAATACACGAGCGCGTTCTAAGTACGCGCTTTTCGCTACCGGGCTGACCTAAACTAAGCCCGAATCGAGCCAATGGTGTCCGAGGTTACGCCTAGCTGTTATCGAAGGCGACGACCATGAGCAAACCGGAAACCATCTGCTACGACTGCCGTCGGAACAAGCACTTGTGGCTTGGGCTGGACTGCTGCGTGGACTGCTACTATATCCGCCGCGAGCACGAGCGGCAAGCCGCTGAACTCCAACGCCAAGAGCGCGAACTGGTGATTGAGCGATCACGCGACATCGGCGGTCTATCGCGATGAGGTAATGCCGAATCGACCTAGCGGTGCATCCCGCGCGAACGCTTCGGCGCGAGCTTCTCTTGCGCGATGTTCGCCATGATCTCAATTTGCGAGCCGGAGTGTACCATTATTGGAGCCCCTATTTCGAAGGGGCTTGCCGATCGCCGGACTCTCGTCGAAGGCACGCAGCTTGCGGTCGAGCGCTCCCTGCGTTTTGGCCGGGAGCTTTTCGAAACAATCCGAAGGCAACCACCAAGTTCCCAACCGACGGCTATGGAATGGCGGACACCCCGAACCGAGTAGCACTCGGGCGCCGTGCTGCATCTGACATCGAAAAGTCACACTGCCCGCTGGACTAGCGAATGGGGCATCTCCACATCTTTGGAATGGCCACGAGGCTTCTCTTCGCACGATGTTCACCACGACAGTGGTAAGGTCGTCGGTACAAGTTGTGGATACCACTCGTTGCGTTAAGTGCGTGTGGTAGACCTCAAGGAGCACCATGATGCGACTTTCTCCGATTGTCCTCACCTTCGTGTTAGTCGCCTGCGGAGGTGGCTCCGAGAGCAGTCAGGGTTCGGCGGTCGTTCCTACCTTATCGCAACTGAGCATCCACAAAAACGTGAGGATCGTCGAATACCGCATCCCTACAGCAACCAGTAATGCAACAGCCATCACCGCTGGCCCCGACGGGAATTCGTGGTTCACAGAAGAGAGAGGAAACAAAATCGGTCGTATCACGACAAACGGGCACATCAGAGAATATCCGATTCCGACGATCGGCAGTAGTCCCGAAGGTATCACCGCTGGTCCTGACGGCAATCTCTGGTTTACAGAGTACAGCGCGGGCAAAATTGGCCGGATCACGACAAACGGCGTGATCACCGAATACTCCATCTCAACGTCCAAGTCTACTCCATACGGCATCACTGCTGGTCCGGGGGACGGCAACATTTGGTTTACAAACCTGAGCGGTGGCGTCGGTCGAATTACACCGAATGGCGTAATCACCCAATTCATAGCAGGTAATACCATAGCCATTTCCTCTGGACCGGATCGCAATATATGGGCCACGGACGCCCAAAGCAACATTGAACGGATCACAACGAGCGGCGCCCTTACCGAATACCCAACTCTGACGGGAGGCAGTACGGCAATGGGCATCGCAGCGGGCCCCGACGGAAATATGTGGTTCACAGAGTCTGAACCCGCCGAGATTGGCCGAATTACGACTAACGGTGCGATCACCAAATACCCTGTGCCAAACACAGGAACAAATACTCCGTGGGCTATCGCCGCTGGTCCCGACGGCAACTTATGGTTTACCGATTACGGCGGGGGCGTCGGCAACATCGGACGGATCACAACCTCAGGGGCAATCACTGAATATGCCACACCGACAGCGTTGAGTGGACCTTGGGCCATCGCCGCAGGTCCTGACGGCAACATGTGGTTTACTGAGCTGATTGCGAACAAGATCGCCAAAGCGATCCTGAAGTAACACGTGCTCCTAATTTTGTCGCGCCTGGCTTCTCCGCCCCTCAAAAGCGCTCCTAGGGCGGGTCTCATGGAAGCTTAGTTAGCGAGTGCGGTGTGCAGCACGGCAACAAGACTCCTAACTTACCAGCCTAGCCTTTACTGACTCGACAGGCCATCTGCCAGGCACGTCGTCCTTTGTTGAGAGCAGCCCGGCCGTTCTAAGCCCAGTGCGGGCTGCTGGTGCGTCGCGAAAACCTCAACCGCAGCGTCGGCAATTGGCATCGAGCGCGTCTGTTTGCGATTTGAGGAGTACACCAATGCGTTTTCATCTGCCCCGTCTCGTGGGCGCGTTCGCCTCGATCTTCGTCCTAACGGGGCGCGCATGAGAACCGGGATGCAAAACCTCATCACCCAACCGGGGCATCCTGAAAACGTCCTGATTCATGCCCAGGACAACGGCCTGATGATCGCCGTGGAGGACGCCGCCCTGCGGCACGCTGGAAGTATCGCGCACAACGCGCTGTCGTTTGGACCCTTCGCGCTGGCGTCACCGCGGAACACCGCAGCCGTGTGTCAAACGTGCGGCGCGGAACTAGCGCGCAACGCCATGTCGTGGAAGTTCGCGCAGCAGATCGAGAAACAGGTCAAGCGCGGCAAACTGGTCTGGCGCTATTTACCGGAACCAACCACCCCCGCCTACGACCCCGCAGCCACCCGCGCATGAGCGTCTGCCCCTCGCCCCGATGCGCCGGATCCATCCGCCCCGGTACGCACCCCCGGCGTTGGTTGTGTCGCGGCTCGAAACGTGCGACGAACGCGCGCCAATCACGTTCGGGAAGTGCGCCAATGTGCGCGCCGGTGTGCGTGCGCCGGGTTCCTGAGTGAACGCCTTACGTGTAGCTGCTCGACATCATCGGCGGCCACACTAAGGCTCAGTAAGAGCCGCTATGGAGTATGGGGACGCACCGGCCCTCTCCATCTCCCACTTGGAGCCGGACGACGAAAGCTTCGATAAGGAATTGGGTCTTCTCTGCCGCAGGCGTTCGGAGATATGCTTGAACCCAACTGTCTCCTAGCATAGTACGAACTCACGGAAGCGCTCCCGGATTCACAAACGGTTGACTGATGTCCGAACCCCTCGCGCTCATCCCAATCCCCGCTCGTCGACCAGATCGAAAGCTCGATGTGGTGTTCGTTCACGGCCTTGGTGACAACGACGTCGACGCCTGGCGACAAAAGAATGCTCCCAGCACGTTTTGGCCGAGCTGGCTCGCGGAAGAATTCGCCGATATCCAGGTCTGGACGTTGCGCTATCCTGCGGCAAAGTTCTGGTTCGACGGCGCGGCGATGGCGTTGCCTGACCGCGCCACGAGCATTCTGAACTATCTCAGTTCCTGCGAACTGGGCCAACGCGATCTATTGTTCATTACCCATAGCCTTGGCGGCCTCGTAGTGAAAAAACTCTTGCAGGTCTCTAAAACGCACAAGGTTGCGAGGTTTGAACGCGTGGCTGCCGCAACGCGCGGTGTCGTCTTTCTAGCGACTCCGCATGCTGGTGCGGACCTAGCGTCGGTCGTAACCTTTTTTGGCCTCGCTAGCAAGGCGACCGCGGGGCTCAAGGCCAACGATTCATGGTTGCGAGATCTCAACGATTGGTATCGCGATAACGCAAGAACATACGGCTGGGAGACGCGCGCATTTTGTGAAACCCTGCCGATGGGAGTTGTTCCCTTCCGTAAGCTCGTCGTTACATGCGATGGCGCAGATCCGCATGTAGAAGGCATCCGCGTTGTTCCGGTGGACGACGCGGACCACGTCGGCCTCTCCAAACCGACGACGAAGAATGCGCCGGTCTATAAGACGGTCAAAGCGCTAATCGCGGATGTCTTAGCGGCATACCAGCCCGGCGCCCGCGACATTATCGTTCAGTTCGGTCTGCAGACGACGCTCCCGAACTTTCGCGGACTGGTGCGGCGGTTTCTGCAAGCCTATTTGGGTACGCCAGACTCCCCCATTCCCTTCGGTGGCCGTTCTGTACAACTTGACGAGTTGAACCGCTGGCTTCGGGATCCGAGTGCTTCGGCAAACCTGTTGATCACCGCTCCAGCGGGGCGCGGCAAGACGGCTCTGCTTGTGCGATGGCTCTCTGAAATGGAATTAGCGTATCCGGTGGTTTTCGTGCCGATCAGCATCCGCTACGAAACGAACCGAGCGGAGGTGTTCTATAGTGCGGTTGCGGTCGGGCTCGCTGGCATCCTTGAGCAAACGCTCCGCACGCCTGCGGCAGATCCCGCATCATTTTACCGCGACAAAGTCGTCGAATACCTCGACCTGTTCTGGGAGAAGCACCAACCGTGTCTGCTGGTCATCGACGGCCTCGATGAAGCTGCTGGCTGGCAAGTTGACACGTCCGTCTTACCTCGTGATCCGGCACCGGGACTGCGGATCGTGGCATCGGCGCGCTTGGTCGCGGGAGATTACGACCCCTCGGGTTGGCTACGCCGGCTTGGCTGGAGTGCCCGACGCACTCAGACGCTTGAGGTGCCGGTATTGGATCGCGCGGGCGTCGCCGACGTCATCGAGCGTATGGGCTTTCCGCTCCGGTCTCTGGCGGTGCCCTCTGAGGTGATTGCTGAACTAGCGCGGTTGACGGAGGGCGAGCCGATTCTGCTTCAGCTCTACGTCGAGAGACTCTTGGAGCAAGACCATCAAGTGGACCATCTGCGTCCCGCAGATCTTCATACGCTGAAGCCAGGTTTTGAAGGCTTCTTCGAATCCTGGTGGGAGCAGCAACGCAAGGCCTGGCACCAAGATAAGCTCCGCGTTGATCAACAAGCCATCGAGGCCATGCTGGCAGTTTTGGCTTGTGCGCGCGGTTCGCTCCGCCTGTCGGAACTCGCCGACCTCACCCGCGAGATTCACCACCGTGAGCAAAGCTCGAGGGATGCGCTACAACCCATCCGCCGCTTCGTGATGGGTGACGGAAACGAGATCGGATATTCACTTAGCCATCCGAAGTTAGCGGACTATTTCCGAGAGCAGTATTTCGGAAACGGTGAGATCATCCGTCGGACTCAAGCCGGGTTCGTCGATTGGGGCCGGCGCGTTGTTGATGAATTACGTCAAGGCACCCGCTCGGCAGAAAAGACGCCAGAATATCTCTTATTCTACTACGTTGCCCACCTGAGCGAAGCACGTGCTTATCCCGCAGCTTTCATGACCTTGGTCGAGGATGGCTGGCGGCGCGCCTGGTATGCGTATGAGGGCGGAGACCGCGGCTTTTCCAACGATGTCGCTCGCATCTTGGAATATCTTTGCGAGGCAGAGGCGGCGGATAGGTCTGGTCGTAGCGGCGACGCTATCCCGTCGCAATATTTGGGCGAGCAAATCCGATGCGCTCTGTGCGTCGCATCCATCCGCAACATCGGGTCCAACGTTCCGGGAAAGTTGTTAGCTCAGGCCGTCGAGGTCAAGGTTCTAAGAGACCAGCAGGCCTTGAACTTAATCGCATTGCACGTATCGGACAAACATCGTGCCGACTGTCTGCGCGCAATCGCTGGAACGGTCAGCAAACCGTCTCTACCTGCTGTGCTCGCGGTGGCGCGCGACATCGGTGACGAATTGTCGCGCGCGCAGGTGCTGATCGCGCTGACGCCGCACCTGCCGCCCGAGCTGCAGGAAGATGTCGGGGCCGAAGCGCTTGCGGCGGCGCGCGACATTGGTGACGAATTGTCGCGCGCGCAGGTGCTGATCGCACTGGCGCCGCACCTGCCGTCCGATCTGCAGCAAGAGGTCGCGGCCGAAGCGCTCGCGGCGGCGCGCGACATCGGTGACGACGCTAGGCGCGTGGTGGCGCTGAGCTTGCTGGCACCTTACCTGCCGTCCGATCTGCAGCAAGAGGTCGCGGCCGAAGCGCTCGCGGCGGCGCGCGACATCGGTGACGACGCTAGGCGCGCGGTGGCGCTGAGCGCGCTGGCGCCGCACCTGCCATCCGAGCTGCAGCAAGACGCGCTCGTGGCGGCGCGCGACATCGGCGACGAATCTTTGCGCGCGCAGGTGCTAAGCGTCATGGCGCCGCACCTGCCACCCGAGCTGCAGCAAGACGCGCTCGCGGCGGCGGGCGACATCGGCGACGAATCTTGGCGTGCGGTGGCGCTGAGCTTGCTGGCACCTCACCTGCCATCCGACCTGCAGCAAGACGCGCTCGCGGCGGCGGGCGACATCGGCGACGACGTTTCGCGCGCGAAGGCGCTGAGCGCGCTGGCGCCGCACCTGCCACCCGAGCTGCGGCGA
>Ga0182012_10002009_pt1 | contig 22209 bp, 12 predicted proteins | sample 612S2SmetaG_FD_120486 | JGI IMG/M metagenome (GOLD analysis project Ga0182012, IMG submission 120486) | Permafrost microbial communities from Stordalen Mire, Sweden - 612S2S metaG | ecosystem: Environmental > Terrestrial > Soil > Wetlands > Permafrost | place: Sweden: Stordalen | collected... | reverse complement strand
GCGTGTTCGTCCAAATGCGGCCACATGCCAGCAAAGTACTGGGCGACCTGGGCATCGGTGTCCACACCCAACTTGATAGCATATCCGGACGGTATATGTAAACGTTATTTATTTACGCAGCCTAAGGACCTGGCTCGATTCAGCGACTTGGGGGTAAACCGGGGTCACACGCGCTCCAGATGCAGCAGCATGTGGTCGCCCAGCACATTGAAGGCGGGCCAGCGGGAAACCATGCGATCGGCGGCCTCGCAGAAGCTGAGCAGCTGCGGATGCCTGCGCGCCCAGCCTTCGGCAATGCCGCGAGCGCGATCTAGATCGACAAGGAAGTTATCGTCGACGATCCACAGCATATCGAGCGAATAGCGGCGGCTCAGATCAACCGTCTCCTCGACAAACTGCTCGGGGGGAGGGCATTCCACTTGCGCCCGTAGACGCCGGAGTTTGTACAATACGAGCAATTAAAGGGACACGCAAGGCTTGACGTGTACATAGCCCAACGGCATCCGCATCCCCGCTCGTAGGCATCGAAATCGGCAATCTCGTAGGCCTTTGGCGCCATCTCGACCAACGGCCGCAGCGGGCGCTCCTGGGTCATGACCAATTTGCCATCGCGCTTGAAGCCGATACCCGGAATCAGATCCGGAGCCGCGCCTGCCTCAATGTGCTGAACCAGTTCAAGAAAGGCGAACTCGCCCTGGCCGCGCACAATGTAGTCAAGGTAGGGCGCTTCGAGGGTCTGCTTCGGCAGCGGCGACGGGTGCCATCCGCCGGGGACGATCGGGAACGACGGATCCCACGCCTTGATGGAGCGGGCGATGTCGACCGTCTCCCGGATCATGGGGCCGGTTACCAGCGAAACGCCAGGGCAGAGGGCATCCTTCACTTCGGTCAACACGCGCTGCTTGAAATCGGGAGTGATGGTGGCGTCGATCGGAACCACCTCATATCCCGCCCGCTTCAGGGGCGTTGCTACCGCGGGAATTCCAAGCGGCGCCGTAGCCTCAGAACTGGCAAATGAAGGAAAGAAAAAGACAACCTTTTTGATTTACGCAACCAACCGGCTCCATTCCAACAAACGTAGAGTAGCTTTGCGGGTCCCGGTCAGTTGTCGCCGAATTGTCGATTGAATGTAATCTCGATGTACTGGAGCGTTGATGCACGGATAGGGTAGAAATCGGGGCTCTGGTGCGGCGGGGGCGGTTTGGACTCCACGTTGCTATTTGCGCCAGAGCCGCTTTTGCCTACCAGCCAACGGCAACCAGCAACGTTGCAGGAGCATCGCACGAAACGTCGCTCGAGTACCCACCCGCATCGTCGTAAGGGAATGCATATTGCTGTCCATTGATGGCGCTGGCATGGAAGAACTGCGCATAGTGGTCTGTGGGATCCGTTTGATAGAAAGCGCTTGGGTTTCCCCACATCGATTGAGATATCAGCGTGCCATCCGGGTTGAATGTCCCGGGAGCTGCCGTATGCCGATAAATTGCTGCGGAGAGATTCGGATAATTTGTCAGGCCGGAGCCGTTCGGTCCAGCCAGCGGAATAGTAAGGCCATTGGACGACCAGACCTCAGCAATGTAGGCGGTGTAGTAATCCTGGTATGGGCCGCCCGCGTTGAATCCGCCCGCACCCGGCTCGATAATCCTGTACGGGGCGTAGAGCAGCGCTTCCGGCTGGAAGTCAGCAGGGACGGCGTTAAGATAGCGCTGGAAAGTTGTAGCGCGATTCTCCGCAAAGGTCGCGGCATTCTCTCCCACCGCTATATCGGTGCCGTCGCCGCAAGTTAGCTGCATGGCCAATTTGATGCCAAAAGCGTCTACACGCGTCGTGTCGCCATTGAAGAAATAACCGCCTCCGGTACCTGTCGTGCCTATGGTGTACTCGATGAAGTCGTAGTAATCGCTGTTAGCCTGGCCGACATTACCAAGATAGAAATACATGCGGCCGGAAGCATTGGCCGGCATACTAAAAGTTGGCTGTGCTGCAATCGTATTCGTCGTAGTTACTCCGTTAATTGTCGCGCTCCATGTTATCTGATCGTCTGTATATTGCCCGTTTGTCCGATTCAAAAACTTGAAGACCATCACGTCTCCCGGAGCCGTGGGCGGCATGTTGCTCGCATCCCAGAAAGGTGGGTTCGCGCCGAGAGCGAGCGTGGTCGCATTCACCGGTCCAGCCGGCGCAGACGTCCCTGCCGGATTGCTGGCTTCGACCTGGTAGTAATAGGTTGTCGACGCGGCAAGTACGACGTCGTTATATGCATTGGATTTTGTAGTGCCAACCTGGTTGATGGCCGATGGGGCGAAGCTTGGCGTTGTGCTCCTGAAAATCAAGTACGTAACTGGAGCAGCAGTCGTGCTTGCAGGCCAGCTCAGGTCGATTTCGTTCGCGGAGGTCGCAACCGCCGTGAGAGCGGTTTCAGGAGCCAATGTTGAAGCGCTCACCTGTGCCAAGATTGCCGCCGATGCACCATCCTCGTCAACCGCCTGCACCGCATAGTAGTAGGTCGTCAAGGCCTGGAGGCCTGTGTTAAAGAAATTGGAGCCGGTCAACCCCCTCGCGATCTGATTGCTCGCGGACGGAACGAATCCACCGGTTGTGCTGCCGTATACGTTATAAGTAATGTTCGTGCAGCTAGCCGGTGGAGTAATTGCAGTCCAGCTTAAACCAACGGCACTGGAGGAAGAAGCAGTTGCCGTCAGGCCAACTGGCGCCGAAGAGGGAATGGCGGCACATGAGTTAGCCGAGTTCGTCTCTGCGCTGGCTACTGTCGAAGGCGCAGACGCTCCGGCTGCATCGACTGCTTCCACGGCGAAGTAATACGTTGTCGAAGCTGATAAGCCGGTGCTGGTGTAAATCGTGCTGGTTAGGCCGCTCGCGATCAAGTTAGCCGCGGACGGTGTGAATCCACTCGTTGTGCTGCCGTAAAGATTGTAGGTGATTGTGCAATTGGGCGGAGGGGTAACTCCAGTCCAGTTCAAACCGATGATGCTCGGGGAAGACGCAACGGCCGTCAGACCGGTCGGAGGCGCCGAAGGGGTGACTGTGCATGCGCTGGGAACGCCGCGTATCTCAATTCCCATGATTAACGGCTGATTGTTGGCGCCGCCGGTAAAGGCGATCACAATCTGGCCGTTGCTGTTGGCGGTGGATGTGAACTGTTCTACCAGTGCCGCGTTTTCTCCAACGGTGGCAAAGACGTCAAGGTTGGTGAGCACGGTTGTGCCGTTGATGGCCACGTCGAATTGACGGCCGCCTGCCGCGGTGAAATAGGTCTCGGCGAAGTGGAACAGAACGGTGTACGGAGCGCCGGCTGCAAGTCCGGGAATCGTGTAAGTGGAAACTCCAACCCGTCCGTTTTGATATACGTCCATTGGCGCCGCATTAGTGCCGGGCTGGGTAAGATTGATGGCGGTGGTTACAGCGCCGTTCTCTCCTCCGCCCGTGTAGTATTCGTCAGCTACAAAGGAATAGTCGCCGCCGCTCGCATTGCTCTGCGCCGGACCGCCGGCTGCGATGGCGACGATCTCGATTGCACCTGAGCTCTGGGTGGTAGCAGACGCCTGTGCCGACGCCGCCGATGTGCCGTCCGCGTCGATAGCCTCTACGATGTAGTAATAGGTTGTGGAAGCCGCAAGACCCGTGTAGGAATAACTCGTTTCTGTTACACCGCTCGAAATCAAGTTACTCGTGGAGGGAGTAAATCCACTGACGGTGCTGCCGTAGACGCTGTAGGAACTGATCGTACAGTTGGCTGGAGAGGTAACTGCGGTCCAGCTCAGGCCAATCGCGCTTGAAGATGACGCAGACGCTGTAAGGACCGTCGGCGCTGCAGGAACTGCCGAACAGGATGGGTTAGCCATCGTCTCCGTGCTGGCTTGTGCCGAGGCCGCCGATGCGCCGACCGCATCGACCGCTTCGACGACATAATAGTAGGTTGTCGAGGGTGAAAGGCCGGTGTCGGAGTAGTTTGGAGTCGTGAGCCCGCTCGCAATCAGGTTGCCAGACGATGGGGTGAATTGGCTGGCTGTGCTGCGGTAGAGGCTGTAGGTAGCTATCGTGCAGTTAGCCGGAGGGGCAACTGAGATCCAGCTCAGGCCGATCGCGGTGGATGAAGACGCTGTCGCGGTAAGTCCTGTAGGCGCCGCCGGAACTACCCCGCAAGTGGGGCTGGTCACTGTGAGCACTGCGGCACTGCTGGTTACGGAACCTGCTGCGCCGGTCACTACGACGTTGTAGTTAGTGCCGCTATTCGCCGCCAGAGTCGCCGGCGTCGTGTAGCTCGCAGCAGTCGCGCCGGCAATCGCTGTGCCGTTGCTTTGCCATTGATAACTCAACGGAGCGGTGCCGGTTGCTACGACACTAAACGTTGCCGTTTGTCCGGCAGTCACCGTAAGAGAAGCAGGTTGAGTCGTAATGCTGGGTGCAGTGCGCTGCGGATTGGAAACTGGGGGTGGGGTCGGCGAAGACCCGCCGCAACCAGTCAGGACACCTACACCCACTGCGCTCGCAGCCAGCAGCAACAGGTATGAAGCACGCCGTTTCCTCCAGCCGAAGAAGCTTAACATTCCGGCAAGGGCGAAGCCTTGAAAGAATCGGGCAGTATCGGGCTGAGGAACTGCAGAGGCGCTTGCTGTTTGCTCCGTAAGTGAAAATGTTGTGGAATGCTGAAGCGTGCCGAAGGTTGCAGTGACTGTGACTGTTGAAGTGACGGGTTGAGGATTAGTCGGTGGAGACGCGCTCGACGAAGATCCACCGCAGCTGGTGATCAGAGCCAGGCCGACTAAGCTCACCGCCAGCAGCATAAGTTGGACGATGCGCCGTTTTTTCTTACCGAAGAAGAACAGAGCTACTGCAAGCGCCGAGCCCGGGAACCATAGACTCGTCTTGTTGCCGAGGACAGCGGATGTCGTCGTTGTAGTAACGGTCAAAGCTGACGCGATGTTGCCTTCCGCGGTCACCGTGGCCGGCGCAAAACTGCACGCAGCGCCTGCGGGCAACCCGGAGCACGAGAACGCAACAGTCGAGGTAGTAGAGAAGCCGTCCTCCGGTGTCACGGTGGCCGTTCCTGTGCCGCTGGATCCTGCTGTCACGGTAAGGGAAGCTGGAGCGACCGCCAGCGTAAAGTCCGGTGGCGGCGGGGCAGCGGCCGTGGTGGAGCTCGCCTGCGTTGAAGCCGGTGAGCTTCCAAAAGAGTCGGAAGCTTCAACCAGATAGTAATACGTTGTGGATGCTGTAAGTCCGGTATTCGAATACGTGTTGGCCGAAGTGGTTGTAATCAGATTGCTCGCTGACGGAGTGAAGCTGCTGATGGTGCTTCCGTAGACGTTGTAAGAGCTCACAGTGCAGTTAGCCGGAGGTGTGACTGCCGTCCAGCTCAAATTAATGGCGCTGGAAGAAGATGCTGTTGCGGTCAATCCAGTCGGTGCCGACGGAACCGCAGTGCAAGCGGTGCTCGTGGTCACAGTGAGTGTGGCGTTATTGCTTGTTTCGGAGCCTGATGAGTTAGTGACCACGACGCTGAAGAGCGCCCCGTTGTCCGTTGCTACAGTTACAGGCGTCGTGTAACTTGCTGCTGTCGCGCCGGCAATTGCAGTGCCATTCCTGGACCATTGATAAGTTGGCGCCGGACTTCCTGTAGCCGTCACGGTGAATGTTGCTGTTTGACCGGCTGCCACCGTTGTCGACAGCGGTTGGATCTGGATTACCGGAGCCTGCGCCGCCGCTGCACCGGCGTCGCAGAGGGTTGCGCCAGGGTAGTTGTTTGTCACATTCCAGGACGTGGTACCGTCGAAATTAACAATCGCGGTTTCGGTAGCGTCATTCGGATCTACCGTGGAGGTCCATGTGCTCCAGGCTCCCCGAAAGGAGCACGTCGCGTTGTTATTGCCGCTGATGCCCAGCGCTTCGGATTCGGTGGGAATGCGCATGTTTCGGCTTGTGCAGTAAGTGACGGCATTCACGCCAGTGAACTGAGAACCTGGGGCGGTATCGGTTTGAATGGTGCGGGTCCAGGTCAGGCCGCTCAGGTTATCGGTCACCAGGTTGGAGTTAGTTGAGCTGACCGTGTAGCGCTCGGTCGGGCCGCCGCATTGCGCGACGTTATAGACCTGGAGTTCCCATATCGAGTAGCCGTATTGGGTGGCGCGCAAGGTGCAGTAGATGCGAATGTAGCGGCCCTGAACAGTTGGAAAGTTTCTTTGATCCACCTGGCCGTCTCCGCCTGTGTTGCCGGTAACGACCAGAGCATTGTTCCAATTCACATTGTCAGTGGAGTATTGAATGGTGTACTTCACGGCGAAGGCATTTTCCCAGTAGATATACACCGTGTTGAACGACTGGACCGAGCCAAAGTCCACCTCAATCCACGACGGATCGACTCCTGTAACTGGAGGGGCAGGTGGCGCGCCTGCTGTCGCCGATCCCCAACGGGTAGCGAGAAGGCCATCGACAGCGTTTTCCGGGCCCAGGCAACCAGTACCGGTGTAGGGCGGGGTTGTAGTCGCATCTGTACATGCGTTCTGGGTGCTGCTGGATGTTGCTGTCTTATTGAGAGCGAGATTGACGCCGGGAGGCGCAAGTGTGAGGCTAGCCGCGGCGCTTATTACGGGAGCGTTCGCTGCATTGTTGACGGTCACCGTATAGGCGCCCACATTGGCGGAACTCATGGCTGGAACTGTGTAGGAAATGTTGCTGAATGTTTGCGAGTTACTCACAAGAATGGTTGCCGAGCCGCCAGTCGGAGTGAATTGCCACTGATAAGTGTAGGGCGAAGAACCTGCAACCGCTGCCGTGAGTTGTACAGGCAGATTTGCCGCGACAATCTGGCTGACCGGTTGAGTAGTGATGGACACCGGCGTTGGTGCATTGATGGTAACTACCGCGGTCGAGGATTGGACCTGGCCGAGGGGGTTACTGACGATGACATAGAAGCTCGCGGTTCCAGTCGCAGTGAAGATGGGCGTGGTGTAGCTTGCTTGCGGGCCCGACTGAACCTGCGTGCCATTCTCAAACCATGCGCAATTGAGCGCGGGTGAACCGGTAGCAACCACCGCGAGCGTTGCCGCCTGGCCCACGACCACTGTCTGAGAAGCAGGTTGCATGATGATGGCGACATTTGCAGCCGCGTCCACGGTCAAAGTGACGGGATTCGATGTTACTGAACCGTAGCTGCTGGTGATGATCACCGTGATGATATCGCCATTCTGTGCGAGAGTGGTGGCGGCAGTGGTATAAGTGCCGCTGTTTGTGCCGACCGCATTGCCATTCTCATACCATTGATAAGTGAGCGTTCCACTACCGCTGGCTGCAACAGTGAATGTCGCAGGATATCCGGCGGATGTTGCCGTGTCGACCGGTGGCACGATGATCGCCGGCGGTTGCGATTGCGCTGGGGCCGGAGGTGTAACTGAAGTTAATGTGACGCTGCCGCTCGCCAGTCCAGGCGCGGTCGCAGTCACAGTTACGATACCGGGCGTGAAGGTGCTGCGCAGGGCGATCTTTTGCAGTCCGCCCTCGAAATTCAACTCCGGATCGCCGGGAGAGTGAAAGAAGGCGTAGGGCAGGCCGCCGATGACTGCGCTGTTGGCTTGGGAGAACGCATCTTGATAGTAAGTCGTCCACGAAGGATCAGCCACTAACTGCTGGCTGCCACCCATATAGCTAGCCGGACCAGTCACCGAAAATGTAACATTGTCCGCCGCAGTGGGCACCCAGTTTCCGTTCGAATCCTCGACCTCGGCCTGCACAAGGGCCGCGTCCGATCCGTTGGCGGTCCATTGGAAGCTCGTGCCATCGGGCTTGACCACCTCGGGAACAACCGAGAGTACGATCTTGTTCTCTGCTCCGGCTGTCGTTCGCGTATCGGACACGCCCGGAACCACATTGCCGTTGATGTCGATGCAGTCCGCCGTTACTGTGCCCGGTGCCCAGTTCACCATCCAGTAGACCTGGCCAGGCATAACAGTGGTGTTCTGGGTCAGATTCGTGTGTGAGTCTACGTTCCATGGATTGGGAACCTGGTCCGCGAGGGCCGCTCCCGTCACTGGATCCTTGGCAGCGCCATTGATCAGCAGGCGAACCGCCGGGCAGTTACTAAAGGCGTTCTCCTGAATCGGCGTTCCCGCAGTGTACCCGTAGGCACGATTCCAATGGTGCGCCAGGTGAACCACTGGCTGAATCGAGTAAGGCGCCCAGTTAGCCTGATAAATGTAGTAGAGCAGCCGGGGAAACCGGTTCATGTCGACAGAGGAGTAACCGAGTGACCGGACCATGTTAGCCATGGCGGGCTGGTTTTGAAACTCGGCCCAGAGACTCACTTCACCCGGCGTATCGGCAAAGTACCATTGCGCCATGCCAAAAGCGTTGGCCTCTCTGCCCTGGCGCCAATCATCAAGATAAGGCGCCGCAAAAGCCAGCTCGTAGTCATAGGCGTAAGTCGCATTGGCCCCAGTACCGGTAGAAGTACCTCGGCCTGTTCCCATATCGTCCCAATACTCAGCTCCGAAGGCTGGATTATTGGGATTCTGGTCCTTGATTCCCGCTTCGCAACCGGCCCCGTCGCATTCGCCCATGTATGCGTACGCCGGGTTGTATGTGCGATCGGCTTGCACGCGAGGGTTGATATTGTCCCATGACGTTTCTATGGTCGCGAGCTCATCCGCAAGGGTCGGATTCATTCCGCCGTTATCTTCCTCCCAGTCGAGAATGGAAGGATGACTGCGATCGCGAATAATCATGTCGCGATGTAACTCCTGCTTCAGTGTAAGATCGTCGGCCGTTGGGTTTGACGAGGCATTCCAGTAGCCTTCGCCGTCTCCGCTTGGCTGGTCGATCACGATGCCATAAGCATCGGCCGCTTCCACCATCTCTTCGCTGCTGGTGGAGTGGCCGGGCCGCCACACATTGCCGCCCTGGGCCGCGATCTGCGCCATATCGCGCCACCACTGCTCGTCCGGAACCGACGATCCGAGAGCTGGATAATCGTAGCGGCTTGCGCCGCCCCACAGATACATGGCATGACCATTGAAGTAAGGGAAATTTGCATCCCAGGTGATGGTGCGAATGCCCAGCGGACTTTGCGCCGAATCGACCACCACGCCATTCACGCTGACGATGTGGTAAACCCTGTACATATAGGGCGTTCCATAAGTCGAGTTATTCGGGTACCACAGCGTTGGATTCGGCACAGTGATTTTCTGGTCGAACATGGGCGTCGGGCCGGATGGAAAAGTGCTTGGCGTCATTGCCGGCACCGACTGAGTGACCGGCGGCGCCGTTACAACCACGTTCCCTTGCGCATCCACGATCTGCGTGGTCAATGTTACCTGCTGCACGGTTGCGGTCTCGTTCAGAACATTCGTCTGCACTTCGACCACTGCCGAGGCGGCTGTTGCTGTTCCTTCCGCTGCCGGAACTTCGGATACCGTGCCGACATAAGTGCCCCAGGTCTTCTGATTCGAGTAAGTATTTACCGGAATATGAACTGGATTTGTAACATAGAGATAAACATTGCGGAATAATCCGGCCATAGCCTGGCCGAAACGGAAGGCCCCGGAGAAGTTTGGCTGTTCATACCAGCTTGCGCCTCGCGACACATCGATCGCAATCACGTTGTCGGTGGCGCCGTCGGCCGTTATGTACGGCGTGAGGTCGGCGATCACGGGGATGAAACCGACCACGTGCGTCGCCTGGGCGTCGGCCGTGACCGCGCTGATGCCAGGCAGCAGCGTGCCGTTGATGAACACCTGAACGCCCGTGTGCGAGCCTTCGACATTCAACATGAATTTCTGGCCCGCGTACTTCGGGTCAACCTTGAAGTGAAGGCGGTACCAGTTATAGTTTCCAGTCAGCGATCCTTGCCCGCCTCCGGAAGTCTGGTTGATGAAGGTGCGCGGAATATTTGCATCGTAGGGAAGGCCCACCTGTGTCCAGGTAGCGGCAGTGTCGGTGCTCTCAACAAAACCGGGAGCGGAATATGTAGCTGAGTTATTTGTGTTCTGGAACCACCACTGGCTTTGCGGCGCATTCGAGGCCGTCGCGGCATTTCCGATATACTGCGGCACGCCGGCTGCGAGGTTGATTGTGAAGCGTTGAGAGATCGGCAGTGAAGTTTCAACCTGCTGAGCAGTGGCGCCAGCCGGGCAGATCGTTGCAACGAGGAGCAAGAACATTTCAAGTAGCGGCCACGCTTTGCCGGCCCGTTGCAAGGCGCCACGTATGCATTCGTTGTTCAATAAAAGAGTGTGAAAATCTGGCTTACGCAACTTCGGGCGATATGAATGGACAGGGCTTCCAATGCGAGTGTATGGGGGATACACACGAGGCTCCTTTTAAAATCTGGTTGTCAAGATGGGTTTGGTTGCAGAGTTTCTTTGATTCTCCGCTCGGGTTAATGGCTCTGGATTTCGGACTGCCAAGGGTACACGCGGACTGCTCAAGCATAGTCACCAGGTGCGAGCATCCTGAGTCTGACATGCGTTCTACCGAATTGTACAACTGCGAGACACCGCCGCAAGCTTGCAGTGCGATGCCGTATGGTACGGAGGTCACTTGTGAAATAGCAGGTAGCTGCTGACGCACTCGAAAAATGCAGTGAAGCTAGCCGAAGCCAGAGTCGAGAAAAAGTAGCCACGCAGCTCCCGCGATAACTTTGTGACTTCAGGCGGCCGGAGAGCGCCTTCCAGGACACCTGCTATGACACCTGCAAATTGCGAAGATACGCCACGCTGGCTTTCATCAGTGGCAAATCCATCTCCACGAAGTAATTCTTGATGCCGCCCGTCTTTGCCGCGCTGAATATTCTTCTCCAATCGAGACTATCTTTGCCGACCGCAACGATCTGGCGAGTCGTCGCAGACCAGCCCTGAACGTGCATGGAAATAAAACGGCCGGGATATTTGGTAAAGTATTCGGCGGCATCGTAGCCCTCGCTGATGGTCGACACCTGGAACTGGAACTGGACAAACTTCGGATCAAGGAGTTCGAACAGGATGTCATAGGTTCGCTTGCCATCGACCTTGGTCAGCTCAAAGTCCTCGTTGTGGAGGCCCTGCACAATTCCGGCCGCCGCCGCTCGCTCGCCCATCCGGTTGTATTCGTCGGCCGCTCGCTTCACGTCGTCCATGGTGGGATTCTTCGGTCCATCCAGGCTTGGAACAAGCATCTGAGTCAAGCCAGCGTCCTTGGCCCAGGCGATGCGGTTATCCTGGTTCTTTCTTAGTTCGTCGATTGAAAAGTGACTGCTCACACACATGAGGCCCGCATCTTGCAGGATGCTTCTGAGTTCCGATCCTTTGAGTTTACCGAGGCCTGCGAACCCGGAGTCAGCGTACCCCACCGGTGAACACAACTCGATCGCCTGGAATCCGGCTGCCGAAAGCTCCTTAAGCGTACCCCTGAAGTCCTTGGCGATCATTGCTCGCACTGGCCAGGTCTGGCATCCAAGGGGCAATCCAAGGGGATTGGCGTGGAGCATGCGGCCGCCTGACGAAAGCACCGCGCCCACGAGCGCGCTCGATGAAATTGTCTTGATGAATTCTCTTCTCGATTTTTGCGGCATACTTGTCTCCTTGCGAAACGCCGATTCAATCTTAGTCTCTCCAGATTGCTGACGGCCGCAGGATAACCGGATGGCAAGGTAGATTGCACACCTCCTGAGCGCACACCTCCTGAACGCACACCACAAGGAGCCAAAGACCGTCGGGGGTTTACTCCTGTCGCAAAGCCTGGATTGGATCGATCTTCGTGGCTCGGCGCGCGGGAATGTAGCAGGCCAGCAATGCGAGACCTGCAAGGAGGAGCGGAGCGCCGACCAGTAGACGCGGATCGTCGACACCGACGGCGAAGACGTCGCTAAAAGCAGTGGTGATCGCTGAAAGCGCTTTGGCCAGCGCGACTGCGCCCAGGAATCCAACGACCGTTCCAACTGCGATCAGCGTCGCGCTTTCGCGGAGCACCAGAGCCAGCACCTGCGATTTGCGCGCGCCCAGCGCCATGCGAATGCCGATCTCCTTGCGCCGCTGTGCCACCGCGCACCCGGTCACTCCGGCCAATCCAATAGCCGACAGAGCCAGGCCGAAGACACCCATGCCGCCGAAACTGCGCAGAGCTGAACGCATAGCAGAGCGAATCAGTTCTAGGTACTCGCTCAGCGTTTGCGCGTTGAAGAGAGTCAGATTCGGATCCATGGAAGCAACCACGCTCCGCACCCCGCCGAGAGCGTCCTCTGCCGAATGCCCGCGCGCGATAATCGTGATTCCGCTGCCTGGAGGCTGGGCAAAATCATGCCGCGTGAGGGGGAGGTAGGCTATGGCCCGGATCATACCGCCTGCATCTTTCATATCGGGGACCACGCCCACGACTTCGTATGCGCGCCGGTCTCCCCGAAGGCGCTTACCAATGGTGTTGTCTTTACCAAATAACGCGTGTGCGGCCTTTTCATTAAGCACCAGGGCCAGCGTCGGAACCGGGGCCCCGGAGGCAATGGTCGCCTCGGCATCGACGCGCTGATCGCTCTCCGCGAATTCCCGCCCGGCCAGGATGGGCTCACTGAGGACGGCAAAGAAGCCCGCTCCGACTGTCTGTTTGGACACGTCCTTCTGTACCGGCGACGATACCCGCGGATCGTCGACCGTGAGATGAAAATCGTCATCGTCGCCCTGCATGTAGGGTGGCTGCGCGGCAAGGGCGAAGCTGGTCACCGCCGGTGCATTCCTCAAGCGCTCAGGCAGCCTCTCAAAGAAAGCCTGGGCTTTATCCGGGGTATAGCCATCGCGCACCGGATCGATCGAGAGGAAGACCATAGTCTTCTGATTGAAGTTCGTCTGGATGCTGTTTCCGTTCATGATTCCCAATACCAGGAATCCCGCGACGAGCAGCAGCAGCAACGAGCCGGCCACCTGCGCGCCCATGGCCAGATTGCGCAGGCCGAAGCGTCGGTTCCCGGAAAACTGCAGCGCCGCGCCATCCTTGAGTGCTGGGGCGACGTCAGTCTTTGTCGCCTGCAGAGCCGGGAGAATACTGAAGCCGATGCCGCACGCAACGGCCAGCACAAAGACAAAGATCGCCGTATGCCAATCGAGAGCCGTGTCTATGCTGATTGGCGAGCCTGCGGGCAGCCGTGTATGAGCGGTCAACGCCCACAGACTATACGCCATCGCGAATCCCGCGGCGCCACCGATGAGCGAAAGCAAAATGCCTTCGGTGATCATCTGGCGGACGAGGCGGAAGCGGCTGGCTCCGACACCGAGGCGAATGGCCAGTTCCTTGCGGCGACTGGCGGTGCGCGCCAGGACCATGGTGGCGAGGTTGAGGCACGCGATGGCAGTGATAATCGCCATGAGCGCAATGTAGAATCCGAGGATTTTCGGACGGAACTCACGCGGGATCGGCACGCGGATGCCTGCGGGAAGCAAAACGACCCGCTTCGCCTTATCCTGCTGCGGCGGCGCGAGGGGATCGTCTTTGTCGAGACGGCGGGTGACGCCATCCAGCGCGGCCTCAGCGGCATCGACGGTGATGCCCGGCGCGAGGCGGAACAGCAATTGGAAGTCCTTAGCGCTGGGGTTGTGCAGGACGTCGTTACCCAGTTCCGGAGCCAGACTGGCCGGCACCGTCGTAGGGACGAAAAGCTCGGCCGGATTTGCAGTGAGAGCGCCATCGAATTTGCGCGGGGTGATCCCGACGATCGTCGCGGGCTGTCCGTTGAGATGAATCGTTCGCCCGATTGCCTCCGGTTCGGCGTTCAGGCGGCTGCGCCAGTAGCGGTCGCTGACCACCACGGACGCGGGAGCCCCGGCTTTGTCCAGATCGGTACTGAGCAGGCGTCCTCTCTGCGCATTCATGCCGAGAACGGAAAAATAGTCCGGCGAAACCAGTTGCCCGTAGACGCGCTCCGGTTTGCTGTTGCGGTCCCCGAGCCCAACGTTGAACTCAACCGGACTCATGACGGCGGCGACCCCCGCGAAAAGATTATTCTGCTCGCGGTAGCGCTCGATGTAGATGTAAGAGGCGGGTTTCTCCGCAGTGACCAACTGCTCCGCGCTGGCCACACCTGGAAGCGTGCGCGTGATCAGCGCCCAGCCAGTGCTGTAGACGTTGGTCGTGAGCCCAATGCCGAGTCCCATGGAGACAATGCCAACCACCGCGTAACCCGGCGACTTCCTCAGGGTGCGCGCGGCGTAGGGCAGATCGCGGCGCATCTCGTTCAGGTATTCGATGGGAAGGCGAAGCAGCAGGTCGGCGATGAGGCGAACGAGGCCCAGCACTCCGTATCGCTTTGCCACCTCGGCAATGCTGTCCTCACCGGCTTGCATCATCTCGTCGCCGAATGCCAGCTTGAATTCGTGCGGGAAGGCCGCAGCCAGCCGCCGGTAGATTGGCCATGCGATGTTCATCAGGTCACCCTCCTAACGTCACCATCGTTTGCTTCGTTTGGATTGCCCGAACCAAGTCCTGCAGGCGTTCGCATTCGGCGTCGAGCACACGGCGCCCCAGGGGCGTGAGGCGGTAGTACCGGCGGCGGGCGTCGTCGAATTCGGGAGCGGGCCGCGCACTGGACTCCTCAATCAGGTCGGCCTCGATCAGCCGCTTGATAGTGCCGTAGAGAGTGGCCGGCCAGAGGCGGACTTTCCCGGTGGTGCGCCGCAGCACTTCCTGCATGATCCCGTAGCCGTGCTGTTCTTCTCCGGCCAGGGACAGCATGATGTGGAACCACTGCGTTTTGAGAGGGAGGAAGGTTTGGATCCGGGACTCAGTCATATTCAAGATATATATATCTGACAATATATATTCGTCAAGAGGATTCTTCGGCGAGGGGAAAGCTCGGTGGTTTGGGTAGCAGATGGAAACGCGGTGCGCGTGGGACACCCGCGAGGGTTGCCAGAGAGGGTGAAGACCTGAGACTGATCGGCTTATCACCGAAAAGCTCCTGCTCAACGCCGTGCTCAACTTTGAACATCTGGACGCCGGTCGCGAACCTCCTGCCGCCATGCCTCCGCAAACAGCCAAGGCCGGGTTTTAATGCCCGCCTGAGCGGTAATTTCACGTTCCGGCTGCGATGGCTCCACGATAATACAAGTGAGGCCTCGACAATTAGAGCGAATAGCCTCCAACTGTGCCGTGGGACTCATCAGTGAGCGAGGCCAACAATGTCAGATAGTTTTGGTGCAATGCAGCCGCATTCGGGATCGCAAAAGGGCCACAGAACCGCGCTTGGCTCCAATGCGCTTGCTCAGTCGTTTCTGGATAACCTGTTTTTTGTGCAAGGCAGGTCGGTGGAGCGGGCAACCGTGAACGACCTTTATATGGCGCTCGCCCACACTGTCCGCGACCGCATAGTCGAGCGGTGGATGTCGACCTTGAAGAACTACCATACGCAGGATGTGCGGGTAGTTTGTTATTTTTCGGCGGAATTTCTGACCGGGCCCCATCTTGCCAACAATCTCATCAACCTGGGCATCTACGACGAGACCGAGCAGGCCATGCGACAGCTGGGAATTGACCTGAATGTTTTGATCGAGCAGGAAGAGGAACCTGGGTTGGGCAATGGAGGCCTCGGCCGGCTTGCTTCCTGCTTCATGGATTCTCTGGCCACCCTGGATATTCCCGCAATCGGCTATGGAATCCGCTACGAGTATGGAATCTTCGATCAGCAGATTCGCGACGGGTGGCAGGTGGAGTCGACCGACAACTGGTTGCGGCTCGGCAATCCCTGGGCGCTGGAGCGGCCCGAGGATGGCTTTGAAGTCAAGCTGGGCGGACGCACCGAGACTCATACCGATAGCGCGGGCCGGTTACGGGTGACCTGGATTCCTCGGAAGGTGGTGCGCGGGGTTCCTTTCGATACGCCGATTCTGGGTTACCGGACCAACACCGTGAACACCATGCGCCTTTGGGCGGCGCAGGCCGTTGAAAGCTTCGACTTTGGGACCTTCAATCAGGGTAATTACGTTGGCGCGGTAGCTGACAAGGTGTCTTCAGAGAACATCTCAAAGATCCTCTACCCCAACGATGAAGATGTTCAAGGCAAGGAATTGCGGCTGGAGCAGCAGTTCTTTTTTGTCTCCTGCAGCCTGCAACACATTCTGCGCATTCAGACTTCGCAAAATCGGCCATTGGCGGAGTTGCATCGGAACTTTGCCATTCAGATGAACGACACACATCCGGCGATAGCCGTAGCGGAGATGATGCGCCTGCTGGTAGACGAGCATGCAATGGAGTGGGATATCGCATGGCATGTTACCCAGCACACCTTGTCGTATACCAATCACACGCTCCTTCCCGAGGCGCTGGAACAATGGGCCCGCGGCCTGTTTTCTTCGCTTCTGCCGCGGCACATGGAGATCGTCGAAGAAATCAATCGCCGCCATCTGATCGATGTGCGGCAGAAATTTCCCGGCGATGAAGGGCGCTTGCAACGGCTCTCGCTGATCAATGAAAGCGGAGCCAATGGCGAGAAAACCGTGCGCATGGCGCACTTGGCCTCGCTCGGAAGTCATGCGATCAATGGAGTTGCGGCGCTCCACACCGAGCTTCTGAAGACGGAGGTGCTGAGCGATTTTTATGCGCTGACTCCGGAGAAATTCTCGAATAAGACCAATGGGGTGACCCCGCGTCGCTGGATGGTGTTGAGCAATCCACGGTTGGCGGAATTGCTCACCGCTCGGCTCGGCTCCGCATGGATCAGGGACATTGAGAAGTTGCGTCGCCTCGAGCCCATGATCGCGGACGCGGATTTTTGCCAGGAATGGAGAGCCATCAAGCACGACAACAAGGCTCAGCTATCCGCATACATTGAGGACCGTTTGGGAATTTCAACTGACCCGGAATCGCTCTTCGATGTGCTGGTGAAGCGCATGCACGAGTACAAGCGCCAGCACCTGCAGGTTCTGCATATCCTGACGTTGTTGAAGCGCATCCAGCGCGATCCGGAAACCCAGCAAGTTCCGCGGACTTTCATCTTTGGCGGCAAGGCTGCTCCCGGTTATCGCATGGCCAAGCTGATCATCAAGCTGATCCACTCTGTTGCGGAAGCTATCAATTCGGATCCGATCGTAAGGGGAAGGCTGAAGGTGGTTTTCCTTCCCGATTACAGCGTAAAGCTGGGCCAGAGGGTGTATCCCGCGGCCGATCTTTCCGAACAGATTTCTCTGGCCGGCAAGGAAGCTTCCGGTACCGGTAACATGAAGTTCGCCATGAACGGCGCCATCACGATCGGGACGCTGGACGGCGCGAATATCGAGATCCGCGAAGAAGTGGGCGCGGATAATTTCTTCCTGTTCGGACTTACCACACCCGAGGTGGAGCAGAAAAAGCGCGAGGGCTACAACCCACGCGTCCTCTACGAGTCGAACGCACGTCTTCGTGAAGTGTTGGATTCACTGACCAGCGGCGAGCTTTCCCACGGCGACAAGAACCTGTTCTGGCCCCTTCTCAATTCTCTGCTGACCAGCGACGAATACATGCTGCTGGCCGATTACCAGTCCTATATCGATTGCCAGGACGCGGTGAGCCTGGCTTACACCAACCAGGAAGCATGGACCCGCATGTCGATCCTCAACGTGGCGCGGATTGGGAAGTTCTCTTCCGACCGCTCCATTAGGGATTACTGCGCCGAAATCTGGAAGACCTGGCCGGTGAGCGTCGAAATATAGGGGCCCTGGGTTTAAAACCGATGGACAGTCATCGTAAGAAGCGCGGCGCAAGCAGACCAGAGTTGGAATCGCGCCGCCGGCTGTTATTCGCGACAAATAAAGGCCGCAAGGTGCTTGTATTCGAACTAGGATTGAAGGATGGCGAAGATCCCAGGCACTAATCTGGAGACACTTGAGCTTCCTGCTGATCCACCTGGTGACGCAAACCCGTGTTGGTGCAAATCCGGGGAGCCGTTTGCAGCTTGCCACAAGGGCCGTGACACGCAAACGCCGGAGTCGAAGTGGACGATTCTACGGGAACTTCGAAAGCTTCGTGGGGCAGCATATTGCAGCCACCCGCTGGCCTCGGAACAAGAGTGCAAAGGACCCATTGTACGAGCGCACACCTTGCCAAGGTCAGGATCCCTCTTGGCCATTTGTGCAGAAAGGCATGTCTACGGCCTCGAGTCGGGTGGAATGCCAGATGATAACGGCATTTTTCCATTCAAACGAATCGGGGTAAACCAGGCCTCAACCTTCACCGGCTTTTGTCAACGACACGACACGGAGCTGTTTCGTCCACTTGAAATCGAGCCGTTCACTGCGTCAAAGGAGCAGCTCTTCCTGGTGGCCTATCGTGCGCTGTCCAAGGAGGTGTATGCAAAGCGATTCGCTCTCAGAGTGCAGCCCTTACTACGCAAAGGCGATGTGGGCAAGGAACCCCTCGAACAGGTCCACCTGCAAGGATATTTGTATCTGTGGGCACAGCAACTTCGTTTGAGCTTGAGAGACCTGGAGGCGAGTCTCAGGGATTATGAGCAGATTTATCTTTCGCGGGACTTTGATCGGATGTCGGCGTATCTAATATTTCCGGACCGAACTCTCGACTTCGCAGTGTGCGGTGGTGTACATCCAGAGTTCGATTTCGTTGGGCACAGTCTGCAGAGTCTTGCGACGCCGAATCGCCTCGATTTTCTGATATATTCGGCCTTGCCATTCCAAACGTTAGGCGTGATTGCATTCGTGTGGGATTCGACAGTTGGCGCCTCCTGCATCCAATTGATGCTGGGCCTTGATAGGCTCGCTGTGGCAGATGTGCCAGACGCGCTTGTGAGGTTTACATTTGAGCATTTCGAGAATACTTACGCAGATCCGCGTTGGTGGGAAGGGATGAGTGATTCCGAACGGCAAAGCCTACTACAACGTTTCGCGACCGCAGCGAGTCCTCAGAATCGAAGACCGACCTGTCTAGCCGATGACGGTCTACGCACAGCGCGGTGGAGAGTGATTGCCCGTGAATGGCGCTAGAGCGGGTCGGGCCTGAAGGAAAAGAGATACGGGATGAGAGCCACACGAATTTCCGTTATCCTGTCCAATGGGAGCGCGTTCTCCAGCTTTTGCGAATCGCCGAAACGCGTTTCAGCGTCTCAGAACATTTCTGGAATGAAGCTAAATCGCCGGAGCGCGAATTTAGCGAAGCTGAGCCAGTTTCCGAGGTTCCGGAAGTAAGTCAAAGTTTTCTCAAAAGAACCTATTCCTTCTTTTCCGCATTCCGCGCGCGCACTTTAAACCAGATCGGCGTCCCTTTGAACCCAAACGCCGCCCGGATCTGGTTCTCCAGGAATCGCTCAAAGCTGAAGTGCAGCTTGATATCCCGATCCGTGAACAAAATGAACGTGGGCGGCGCCACCGCAGCCTGTGTCATATAGAAGATCCGTACCCGCTTCGACATGGGCACAGAAGCACGCTGAAAATCGACTTTCTCGAGGAACCGGTTCATCTGCCCGGTAGACACGCGCTTCCGCCGCTCCAGCGCCACAGCCTTGGTCTCGTTGAGCACGCGTCCCAGACCGGTTCCTTCCAGGGCTGAGAGAAAAATAACCGGGGCGTAGTCGAGATACTTCAGCGCCCGCCGCAACTGCTGCTCAAAGATCTCGCGATCGGCCGGAGGCTTGCCATCCGTGCGGCCGGTCGTAACCGCGTCCCACTTATTCACCAGGATGATGACGCTGCGCCCGCTCTCGTGCGCATAGCCGCCAATCGTGGCGTCCGCGCCTGTGACACCGTCCGTAGCGTCGATCACCAGCAAGGCAACATCGGCCGCCTCAAGGTGCCGCCGCGCCATCACGACGCTCATCTTCTCCGCCATCAGGTGCGTCTTGCCCTTGCGCCGAATTCCCGCCGTATCCACAAAACGGAACTGCGTCCCTTCGAATTCGACCACTTCATCAACCGCATCCCGCGTCGTCCCCGCTATGGGCGAGACAATGGCCCGCGATGTCCCCGTCAGGGCATTCAGCAGCGTGGACTTGCCCACGTTGGGTCGGCCGATGATAGCTACCGACGTCTCATGCTGCTCAAACTCCCCATGGGTACGATGCAGGGGCCGCGCGTCAGGGTCATCGCTTGGATCAGGGCCAAGCAAATCATCCGCAACTTCGTCCAGTTCGGCTGCATCGGCTTCGGCAAATGCTTCTTCACCGGCCGTTGAAGCTTCTTCGGCTACGATTGGAACGTCGACCGGCGCGGGTAGTGCTTCGGAGATGCCGTCAAGCAATTCGCCAATCCCCAATGCATGCTCTGAGCTGATCGGAAACACATTCCGGAGGCCAAGCTGGCGGAAGTTCTCGGCAGCCGCGACCATGGCCTCGCCTTCCACCTTGTTCACCGCAAGAAACACCGGCTTTCCCCCGCGAATCAGCATCTTGACCAAGTCGTAGTCGGGACTGGCCAGCTCAGTGCGGGCATCGACCACGAGCACCAGAGCATCGGCCTCCTGGAGGGCAACCTTGGCCTGTGCGTAGATCTCCATCGGGATCAGCTCGGGGTCGTCGGGCACAATGCCACCCGTGTCGACCAGCCGAAAGTGGCGGCCCAGCCATTCGTATTCGCCATAAATGCGGTCGCGCGTAATGCCAGGCTCATCGCCCACAATGGAGCGGCGACTTTTCGTAAGCCGGTTGAACAAAGTGGATTTGCCCACGTTGGGCCGTCCGACAATGGCCACCAGCGGCAGCGTCTCCACACCCGCTTTCGCAGGCAAACCCGACCTCCGATACTTCGCCAAAATGCTTCTCCAGTCAATTTCCGCCTGAGGGGAACCGGTAGCGCAATGTCAACCCCCACACATTCAGCCACGGATGCTTCAGACCCAGATTCTGTTTACTCCGTATAAATCGAAGACCGGATCGCGGCTCACCAATGGTATACGCAGGTCAAGCGCCTGGGCTGCCAGTAACCGATCGAATGGATCTTTGTGATAAAGAGGCAACAGGCCCGATCGAATCGCTTGCGTCGTCGTGATTCCCGCAAAGACAAACCCTGCAGCAGTCTCACGGTTTTCAAAATCCACCAGGAGCCCCGCAGCATTCAGCTTTCCAATCCCAGTCTTGATTGCCAGTTCCCAGGGCGTCACGATCGAGATCAGCATTTCTTGCCCCATGTCGGTCAATAAGCTGAGAATCACCGACGGCAGCACCCTAGGCGAACTGCGGTACCAAAGGTAAGTATGGGTATCGAGCAGGTATTTCATCCCGCCTGTTCACGCAAAGGAGAATCCGCCTCGTTCGCTTTTTTGACCAACTCTCCATCCAGCATGAACCCAAATCCGTACTCGACAAGTTCCTCATCCGTAAGGGGATCGAAAGCGCTGTCATCCGCGTGGACAAGGCCTTCAAACCCGCCAGGTACCCGACGGCCGGGTGCGGGCGGCTGAATCGCCACAATCTTTGCCACTGGCTTTGAACCGCGCATCACGACAACCTCCTGACCCGCTTCCGCTTCCTTGAGCAGTCGCGATAAGTGAGTCTTCGCCTGGTGGACGGTATAGGGCATGGACTAAGCATACTTAGTCCACTTTGCGGAGTCAACCTGTGGAGTTCTTCCTTGAGCTGATTGCCAGCATCGCTTGCCTAACTAATGCAATTGTGGCGTTGACGCAGGCGGGTGGTTCTCCGGTTGATCCTCCTCGTTGCCCGCCAACACACGGGTATCCGCGCGAAACATGTGGTATTGCTCAAACACTTCGTCGTTCAAAGATGTCTTCAGGCTGGGCATTGCTCGGAGCTGAGCGCAGCCCAGGAAACTCACGCCCATAAGAGAATGCGCCAGCGTAGAGGAGACGCTCTTCACCGGGACAAAGTAGCTTTTCCCGCCGATCTCGACCGGCCCATATTCAACCGTAATGCCCGATCTCAGAGTGAACTCGTCCGGCTTCATATCTGCCGCCAATAGAAGTCGAAGAATCGTTCCTCTGACCGGATCGATAGTTATTTCCCCATGGTATGCGACAACCTCACTGAACGATTGCGCGCGCCCGGTGCAAGCCATGGTTCGATCGGTCGGAGCCGATTCCCAGCTCACCGTGTAATGAGATTTTTCCCTGGGCACGGCGTAACTGAAAACAGCCTCAGGACCGTTCGTGCTCTGTTCCCAGTGGCTCCATGCCAGCTTTTTGCTCTCCGCCGCGTCCACCAGCACAGTAATAAGAACGGGCCCGAACACCCCCGCTGTGGTCAACCTCTGCGCCGCAGGCTGCGCCTTTCCAATCTTCACAGTCCCCGCATCCACAACCTCG
>Ga0182012_10002008_pt1 | contig 22220 bp, 22 predicted proteins | sample 612S2SmetaG_FD_120486 | JGI IMG/M metagenome (GOLD analysis project Ga0182012, IMG submission 120486) | Permafrost microbial communities from Stordalen Mire, Sweden - 612S2S metaG | ecosystem: Environmental > Terrestrial > Soil > Wetlands > Permafrost | place: Sweden: Stordalen | collected... | reverse complement strand
CCGCTGATTCTTGCGGTGGGTTTCCTGCTGCGCGTTCTCACTCCGGTTGTGGACGCGACCCAGTCGGCGCGTCCGGTCGCTGAGTTGCTTCAACTTATCGATCCGCGAGAGCCCGGGTCTGCCAGCTTGCCGATTGCAACATTCGAGCTCAACCGCAACACTGCCCTGGGACTGGCCTTCTATCTTGACAGTAGGGTTGCTCCTTACGAGGGACTTGAGCTCTCGCCAGCGGTTTATGAGTTGCCCGCCGCCATTCCTGCTGGAGCGCATATCCTTGTCACCCGGGAAGGCTCGCTGCCGGGGCTTCGCAGGCTCTTGCCGGAGCGCACCCTCCACTTCATTGGCTCCTACCGGGCACAGCACATTGAGATCTACCAGGTCTCCTCGGCTGTGCCGCAGTAGCAACTCTCGCCAAGTCTCCCAATAGTAACCATCATCCGTCTTCAGCATCCGTTACACTAAGCCGGGCGGTTCATCCGCCTTGGAGCTTTCCTCTTCGTGGAGATTCTCGACCTACGCCACTTCGCATCCAACGACCTCCGCCCCGTCATTGAGGAGGAAGTTGCCGTTTGGCGGAGCACGCTCCACTGGGACTACCGCGCATCCTCGGACATGATTCTTCGCTACGCCGACTCGCGCATCCTTCCAGGCTTCTGCGCCATCGAGCGCGGTCGCGTCCACGGCTACTGCTTTTTTGTCTATGAAGGCGCGAAGGGGGTTATCGGCGATCTGTACGTCGAAGATTCCAGCGCGACGCATGATCGCCGCCAGAAAATTGAAATTGAGTTGCTCGAGCATTCCATCAGCACTCTTCAGCAGTCTCCCGGCGTTCGACGCGTGGAGGCGCAGTTGCTCGTCCATCCGAGCGACCGCCTTACCGAGCCGTTCCTCAGCGAAGGATTCCGACGCTACCGCCGCCAGTTCCTGACGCTGCCCATAGAGGATTCCTACACCGCGCCGCAGCGTGCGCTGCCCCACGACATTGAGATTCATCGCTGGAGCGAGGCTGACTACCAGCCAGCTGCTCACATCATCACCACCGCCTATCGCGGGCACATCGACAGCGACGTCAACGACCAGTACCGGACGATCGCCGGATCGCTCCGCTTCCTGAACAACATCGTGCGTTTTCCCGGCTGCGGAGTTTTCGATCCCTCGGCTTCGTTCGTGGCCCTTCATCGCCCGACCCAGACCCGAGTCGGAGTGCTGCTCTGCTCGCGAGTGCGCAGCGACGTTGGCCACATTACGCAGGTCTGCACGCTGCCGGAGTATCGCGACTCCGGCATTGGCGAGCACCTGCTCCGGTACTGCTACGCCGACCTGGCGGCCCGCCGATTTTCAGAACTCTCGCTCACGGTTACAGAGGAGAACGCGCGCGCCCTCGCCTTCTACCTCCGGCTAGGATTCCACCACCTGCACACGTTTGATGGCTTCGTCTGGGAAAGCTGAGCGGCGGCGCGGGCGAGTTGCTGGAATAAAGTCCCAAAGAAGAGGCTGATGAAGGACGTGCCGGGTAATTGTAATACAGGATAATACGTGTTATTGTCCCGATATTATGCGTAGCCCAGAGAAGACCATTAGTTTTCGTGCCATCCCCGAAAAGATCAAGGCGCTTGATTCACTTGCCTCCGCGCAGGATCGTTCGCGCAGCTATCTGATCAACGAGGCAATCACCAACTATATCGAGTTGCATACTTATCAGGACGCACTGGTTCGCAAGGGGCAGGAAGAGATGCGGGCCGGGCGCGTGGTGCAACACGATGAAGTAATAAAGCGTCTTCGAAAAACCGGACGCGCGGGCAGATGATCGAATGGACCGAGCAGGCCACCAGGCAACTGGATCAGGCGCACGATTACATTGCTCTCGCCAACAGTGAGGAGGTCGCCGCCAAGGTGACGATGCAAATCGTCAACACCGTTCAACAACTCGCCACCTTTCCCATGTCAGGCAGGGCTGGCCGAACCCCAGGTACTCGTGAACTGGTCATTGCAAATACTCCCTTCATAGCCGCTTATGTCATCCAAAAAAATCGCATCGTGGTCCTCGCCATCTACCACGGCGCGCAACAATGGCCCGAAGTTTTCTAGAGCATTGGCAGAGTTCCGCCCGGCTGTGCTGTGCAAACAACTGAGAAAGAAAGGGAAATCCCTTGCCCCCACTCTGCATTTCTGAATCTACTAGCTTGTGATGTCCGTTTTTCTATTTACTCTGCTTGTTCTGCTCGGCTCATTCATCGCCGGACTTCTTGGCGCGCTCACCGGACTCGGCGGCGGGGTGGTCATTGTTCCGCTGCTTGCTCTCGTCTTTCACGTGGATATGCGCTACGCCATTGGAGCTTCACTTGTCTCTGTCATTGCCACATCCTCAGGAGCCGCAGCGGCTTACGTGCGCGAGGGTTTCAGCAACATGCGCATCGGCATGTTTCTTGAGATAGCGACCACCGTTGGAGCCATCGCCGGAGCGATGATCGCTACGCACGTTTCCACCTCTACGATCGCCATCGTCTTCGGATTTGTGCTGCTTTACTCCGCCTATCTTTCGGTTCGCAAGCAGCCTGCGCCGCCGCTGAATCCAACACAAGACCGCTTCTCCCGGGTGCTGCGGCTTGACGGCAACTATCCCACTGAGAAGGGCCCGCAGGCTTACACGGTCCACAATATTCCGCTTGGGTTTGGATTCATGTTCGGCGCAGGAACGCTTTCGGGGCTGCTTGGCATCGGCTCGGGAGCGGTCAAGGTTCTCGCCATGGACCAGGCCATGCGCATCCCTTTCAAGGTCTCCACTACCACCAGCAATTTCATGATTGGAGTTACGGCCGCTGCGAGTGCGGGAGTCTATCTGGCGCGCGGATACATTGATCCCGGTATCGCCATGCCCGTCGTACTGGGAGCGCTCGGCGGTTCCATGCTCGGAGCCAAGGTGCTCATCAATGCCCGCACGAAGACGCTGCGTATTGTATTCAGTGTGGTTATTGTGGCGCTGGGTGCGGAGATGATTTTCAACGGCTTCACGGGGCGCCTATGAACTCAAACGGAAACCGCTCGCCATCCACCTGGAACGACCAGCGTATCGAGATCGTCATCGGCAACCTGCTGCGCACGGGAGTCTTGCTGTCAGCTGCGGTCGTCGTCTTTGGCGGCCTCGTCTACCTCTCACGGCATGGCCGCTACCCCGCCAGCTACCACGTGTTCCACGGAGACACCTCTCCGCTGCGCACTCTCCCTGGGATTTTCCATGGGACGATGCAATTCAGTGGGAGCGCGATCATCCAGTTCGGCCTGCTGCTGCTCATCGCCACGCCGGTCGCTCGAGTGATCTTCTCCGCCATCGCCTTTGCCGTCGAGCGCGACTATCTTTACGTTGCATTCACCCTCGCCGTACTGGCCGTTCTTGCCTACAGTTTGCTCGGGGCCGGGCTGCATTAGCGCGATGCCACGACTCTCCGTTCATTGCGCGGCTCACGCTTGTTGTGAGATGCGTGGAGAGTAATTAGAATTCAGGGGTTTACAGGCGTGTGAACTTTGCATGCACGAAATGCGTATTAGATCAGCATGGCCCTTGGAGCGACGCCTTCCATGCTGACGCTGTATACGGCTTCACGGAGCCGTCCAGTGGAGGCACGGGTGGAAGAGGCACAAGTCGTAGCGCTACTTGTACGCCGCTGTGCCCAGGGCGATGCCTCCGCTTGGGAAGAGATCGTGCAGCGCTTCCATCGCCGCATATACAACATCTGCTACCGCTTTGCAGGCTCGGCAGATGATGCCCAGGATCTGACTCAGGAAGTGTTCATCAAGGTGTACCGCACCGTTGGAAGTTTTGACGGCGACAAGGCGTCTTTCAATACCTGGGTTACGACGGTGACCCGCAATTTGCTGGTAGATCACTTCCGCAAGACGCGCAACGAGCGGGCCACGGATTCGATTGATGCGGCCCAGGGAGCGGATGAAGACGGGCCAACGCTGGCGGACCGTCTGGCGGCAGATGGCTCGGAGAATCCCCATAAGCACGTAGAGAGTCGCGAACGGCGGGAGATGGTGCAGGGGGCGCTGCAGCAGATTTCGCCGGATTTGCGCGAGGCGGTGATTCTGCGCGACTTGCAGGATATGGATTACCGCGAGATAGCCCAGGTTCTGAAAGTCCCCGAGGGAACAGTGAAGAGCAGGATCAATCGCGGCCGGGCGGAACTTGCGCGGCTGTTGCAACGTACCTATAGGCAAGCCCTCTAGCACCGACGGAGTAGGGTTCCGGCGGGAGCAGGGCGAGGCAGGTGATTTGAGATGTTGGGCGAAACAAAACCCGGAATGCAGTGCGCAGAGTTCGACGTTCTGCTGACGGAGGCGCTGGACGGCACTCTGCAAGGCGAGCGTCGCGAACGCTTCGAAGCGCACAAGTCGGAGTGCGTGACATGCGGCGCGCTATTTGAAGAAGCTTCCAGCGGACTGGCTTGGCTGCGGGAGGTCGAAGAGGTTACGCCTCCGCCGAACCTGGTACACAACATTCTGGCTGCAACGCTTGGCGCTACCGAACAGGCAGCGCAGGCAGAGCCGAAGCATTCGGCTTGGGAGCGGCTGCTTCGGCACTCAAGAATGGTGTTTGCCCCGGTGTTGACGCCGCGCTTTGGAATGTCCATGGGAATGGCATTCTTCTCAATCACCCTGGTGCTGAACATGGCGCAGATTCGGATTAAGGATCTGACTCCGCACAACCTGAGTCACACGTTTTACACCAGCGAGAACAAGGCAATGAAGTACTACGAAAATATGCGGCTGGTGTACGAGATTGAATCGCGAGTGCGGGAACTGCGCAACCAGAGCGAAGAGAACGAGCGGGAGCGCGAAGAAAAGAGCCGGCAGCGTGAGAAAAATGGCAACCAGACGCAGGAACAGAACCAGAAGAGCGAGCCGGAGCAGCGTGAGCATCACCAATACAGCCTTGGGCTGGATGCACAAATGTTGGCTTCACTGAACGGAATGGAGCGGTAACTTTGGATTTTGAGCAGAGGAGAACGATATGAACTGCGCACAACATACCGACACGCCGGCAGTGGCGTACTGCCGGACCTGCGGCAAGGCGCTCTGCGAGAGCTGCAAGCGCGACGTGCAGGGAACGATCTTCTGCGAGCCATGCCTGGTGGCGCGGGTACACGGAACGGCAGGCGGTAACTTTGGCGCGGGTGCCGGTGGCTACCAGACCGGAGGAGCGTATACGCCTCCATCTCCACGGCCACCGGAAGATGCGAGCCCTGGTCTCGCGCTGTTCCTGGGATTTATTCCGGGCGTGGGCGCGTTCTATAACGGCCAATTCTTGAAAGGCTTTGTGCATGTAGTGATATTTGCGACGCTGATCTGGATGTCAGATCACGGCATGGGCGCCTTTGCAGGGCTGCTGATTCCAGCGTGGATCTTCTACATGGTGTTTGACGCATGGAGCACGGCGAAAGCACGGCGGTATGGAACCCCGATTCCTGATCCTCTGGGACTGAACTACATTCTTGAAGGGCGCGAAGGCACCTTCCGGCAGCGGGTAGAAAACGCCGGGGAACGCCTCGGGACGCAAGTGGAATACGCGGCACAGAACATCGGTCAGCAGTGGCACAAAGCCGGAGCCGCGGCACCGGGGAGCACGGCTGGGAATACAGCTTCGAATTTCACAGCAAGCGAGACTGACAAGCAGGGCACGCAAGCAGGTACCGCGCAGAGCGCGCCGCCACCACCACCGCCTCCTGGTGCAGGTGCTGAGAGCACATCCAATGCGGGGCCGAAAGGAACTTACTACGCGGGGCCTGAGGGCACGGCGTATGTCGGCCCGGAGGGAACGCATTACTCAGGTCCGCAGGGGACAGCCTATGTGCCGCCTCCGCAGCGCGAGCACGGTCCGGCAGGAGCAGTGGTACTGATTGGTTTGGGCCTGTTGTTCCTGCTGGCGAACTTGGGCTGGTTCAGCTTTCACTGGATTTCACATTTCTGGCCACTGATCCTGATTGTGCTTGGCCTGTGGTTGTTCATTAGACGCCAGCGCGACGGGCGATAGAAGGAAGGCTTGCGATGCGATACTACCAACCTAATCCTGCATGCAGTTGCGGCCGGTGCAGCACACGTGGCTTGATGGGCCCGGCGGTCCTGATCACACTTGGCGTCCTGTTTTTGCTATCAAACACGTCGGAATGGGGATTTGAGCGCACTTGGCCGATTCTGCTGGTTGTGATTGGTGCCATCAAAGTGGTGCGCTACGTGATGACCGATAACGGTCACGTCAATCCGGGGCAGTATCCCCCGCCTCCCTATGGAGCGCCCGGCGGACCGTATCCGGGATATGTGGCGCCCACGCAAAACGGGGCTCCCGTGAACGTGGCCGCTACCAACGAGGCTGCGCCGGGAAATGCGCCCATGCTGGGTGAGGGCGAAAGCGGCGAGGTGCACAATGGCTAGTCCAACCGGGTACTATATGCCTCCGCCACGCAGACGTTCGCTGGTGGGGCCGCTGATTCTGATCATTGTAGGCGTTCTGTTTTTGCTACGGAATTTTGGCTACTCGCTTCCTCTGCTGCACGATTTTGTGCGCTTCTGGCCGCTGCTGCTGGTGCTGATTGGCCTGGTAAGGCTGGCGGAGTTTTTTGCCGCGCGCAGCGCGGGGCGTCCGGTCCCACACATGGGGGGCGGTTCGATATTTCTGCTGATTATCCTGATTACGGTTGGAGTGGGACTTACCGTTGCATTCCATGGGCGCGACCAGATCAATTGGGGTTCGCTGCGAGACAACGTGGATGTGGACGACGACTTCATGCACCTGTTCGGCAACGAGTACAGCTTCGACGGTGAGTTGACACAGCCAATGACAGCGGGCGGCGTGGTGCGGGTGGACTGCGAGCGCGGCAACGTCACAATCAACAACTGGGATCAACCGCAGGTCAAAGTTGTGTATCACAAGCGGCTCTTTGCGGGCAGCCAGAACGAAGCAAATTCGACGAATCAGGCGACTACGCCGCTCATACAGGTGCAGGGGAATTCAGTAGAGGTGCAGGGCAACACCGAAGCCGCAGGATCGAAGGGTGTGGCTGCGGACCTTGACGTTTATGTTCCGCTCAAGGCAAATGTGGAATTGACGGTGCGGCACGGTGACATCTCGGCAACGCAGCGAACCGGCGATGTCAGGGTGAACTCGCAGCATGGCGATGTGACGCTGGACCAGGTGGCCGGAAACATAAACGTCACGACACATCACGGCTCCCTTCATGTGAGCAACGTGACTGGCGGCGTGACAGCTGACGGGCGGCTCGACGACCTGGTGCTGGACACCGTGACGGGGCCAGTGCTGGTCACAGCCGATATCTTCGGTGATACGAGGCTCTCAAAACTGCAAAAGGGAGTGACGATTCGCACCTCGCGAACTGAGTTGCAGCTGGCCCAGTTGGATGGCGACATGACGATGGATTCGGGTGACCTGCAGGGTGACGGATGGCTGGGGCCGGTGTCGATTTCCACCAAAGCAAAAGATGTGAGCTTGCGCAATCTGAAGGGCGACGTTCACATCACGGACGATCACGGCGACATCAGCCTGGAGAGCGGGTCTGCAGCTGGGCTGGGCAATATGGACCTGACGACGCATCATGGCGACGTGCATCTGCGGTTGCCATCGAAGTCGAACTTCCAATACCAGGTGGTAACGCGGCACGGCGAAATCAGCAGCGACTTCGAGGGTGTCCATTCCGAGAGCCACACGGGAAGCGCGTCCGCTGCAGGCACGGTGGGCAAGGGCGGAGTGAAGGTCAGCGTCACCAGCGACACGGGCGACGTCCAGATCAGCAAAACCGAGGAGTCGTTGAACTCGCCCTCTGAGCCGCCGGTGCCTCCCGCCAGGCAAGCGACCCCGGCCCCACCGGCCAAGCCTGTGCTTCCGGGGAAACAGGCCAAGCCGGCAAAGAAAAAAGTCGGTGACGTTGAAGTGATGTAAGCGGCAGTTGAAGTAAAAGAAACGGGAGAGATGGATGGCCATCTCTCCCGTTTCTTGGTTGCGGGGCTATGACTTAGCCGAAATTAATTGGATGCTTGCCAAGCCAGTGGGAGTCGCGAGTGGTTCCGATCTTGCGCAGGGCTCCGCGAGCGATGCCGGAGGAGAGCTGGCGGGTTTCCCAGGCAACGCCAGCGGTGAATCCGACAACTCCGCCGACAACCCCCATGGCAACCAGCGCAGCAGGCTTGGGTTTGCGCCGCTGGGCCAACAGAGCACAGAGCGCGCCCACACTTGCTCCCATTACAGTGGGAGCCCATGAGGCACGGGCGGAACGCCCAAGGATTTCGCCTACGGGTTCGCCGTGGAGAATTGAATCCGCAGCGGTACGCGCCCCCTGCCATCCGGAATCGGCGAGATCGCGACCATATTCCACTTCCGACTTCAGCCAATCACCAATTTTCATTGCCGACCATCCCTATTGCACCCTTAAGAATTTCGTACGTAGGAAACACGATAGTACCTCCGAGCGCGCGAAAGCGAAAGCACTCAAGAGCCCAACGGTTGCGCTTTTTGCGCCCGCACTGGTTACTTTAGGAATTATTACGGAAATTGAAAGACGACAATCGGGTAAAACCCCGGCCTCAAACAATGACCGGAGTCTTACCCGAGCGAGAGTGGAATTACGGCAGCTGTGACACCATTTTGCCCTGATATAAGCGAGTGTTATCGCTGGAAATCAGATACGCGGTATTGGCATCCACCGTGTAAATGACCACGGCCACACCGGCAATGTTCCCGTTCGGACTACGTCCAGTTCCATCGGTAGCAATGGAATAGGTGCCGGACGCAGCGACATTGGTGTTGTAGTAACCAGGTGTCTGAGAGTCGATGGTGCCATTCAGGCTGCCGCCACTGGCATCGAGGTTGCCAGCCAATTCAACGTAGCCAGGATCGTTGTAGTTGAAGCCGGAGAGATTTGCGGCGTACGGTCCAGTGATACTGGCCGTAGTGACGGTCGTATTCTGAGCGCGTAAGGTCCCAGTTTCAGCGTTTGTGGAACTGGCGTTCCAGGCAAGCAGAACAGACTGCTGGGGCGAGACCTGCCATCCAACGAGGTTGGAGGCCTGAGACCCACTGATCTGCGCGGTCCAGCGGCCATTCGAAGAAGCGGCGTAGGTTCCGTTGGTGAATGTGACAGCACCGAAATAACTACTGCTTGAGTTTCCACCAAGCTGATAGTCCTCTACCGCGTTCGTGACAGCTCCTCCACCCAGGGTGAAGCGACCTGTCTCGATAACCGCTGCCCCGTTCGAGTTGAAGCCGGAGAGTGAGAAGACCTGGTCCCCCGTAAAGGCCGCAGTAGAGCCAGAGACGGAAGTCTGGAGATCGGCGTAGCCGTGGAGGCTGTAGCCGTCAGTTCCGATAAGCTCAATGTGGCTTGGAGAAACAAAGTAATAAACGAAATTGTGCGTTGCACCCGCAATGCTGAGTTGGAGAGTGCCACGGCCATTTGAATCTGTGGCAACCAGGGTGCCGCTGGCGGAAAGCGGCGCCGAAGTGCTGTTGTCCAGGATGCCATTGTCATTTTGATCGATGGTGCCGGTGATGCTGGTTCCGGAGATAGCAATTCCACCGATCGCACCATAGATGTTTCCGGAGGAATCCTCGCCGTCGAGGCGGACTATGTAAGTCCCCGATGGAGCTACAACCGTCGACTGGAGTTGCAGTCGTCCAGTAGCGTCAGCGCCGGAGGAGAACTGGAAGAAGCTGGCGGAACTGGGGGATTGCATCACGAACTGGTAAATTGCCTGTCCGGAGCTGCCGTTGAGAAATACCTGACCACGTCCGTCCTGATTGACGTTGTAGCTGCCAGTGACGGACTCCAGAACCGCTCGCGATCCATCGGTATAGACGTTGCGATATCCGGAGGTGATGTTGCCGCTGCCATTTGCAGTGAAGGCACCCAGGAGTGCGAAGTTGTTCCCTGTGCGATTAACGCCGTTGCCGGAAAAAACGTAGGTGCCAGCCAAGTTGGAGTTGGAGAAGCCGACAGAATTACCCCCGGTTGGGGCGGTTGGGACTGGATTGCTGTTATTGGAGTTCCCGCAAGCGACAAGGGCCGCGAGTGCAACGAAGCTGATCAGTGTCAAAAGAATCTTGCGCATGGCCATTTACCCACCGGTGAGAGATATCTCTGCACGGGGTTAAACACACGTGCAGGAGGAAAGTTGTGCACTAAAATAGAAGAATGGAAAGCGAACTGGTCACATTTCCACCCAAGACTTTCGACAGAGAACTATATCTCATCGGGTTCCGACTTGATCCAACGGCGGAAGGTCCGCATTTTTACACGCTGGTTGGAAATGAGGGAGAGAGCGAGCGTCCCATTATGCGGGGCGGTCGCGTGCTGTTTTTTCATAGGGTGGCGGATGGTCAGCGGGCACTGATGGCAAGCGACAATGGCTTTAGTGATGTCAGGCCGGTGCCGACGGAACTGGAACTGCTATGTGACATCAGCAGTGCGCTTTACGTGGCAAACGCCGAGCAAATAGACGCGGAAGGTGTGCTGTTTGAGATGATTGCGGTGTTCGACGACCTCTTGCGGGCTGTAAAGATGAACGTTCCGCCCGAGTATATGGTCGTGCTTGGTGCAGTGGCGGAACGACTCGCCGGGAATCCTGAGTTTGCGAGCCTGCTGGAGGCACGAAAACTGAGCCGGGAGAAGCTGGAAGACGCGCTGATGTGGTGTGTGGGAGCTGTATCGGTAAAGAGCAGCTGGGTGGAGTGAGTAGAGCGTTTTACGCGAAATAAGGCGGAATGGGTGCTCTTATCCTGTTCACTCATTTTGCAAACACAGCAGTCTCACAAGTGCACAAGAAATTCTCCGTAAGCTCAAGTTGCGGGATTGCGTTGGTACATCATTCGGCAGTGATTTTGGACGACGGATAACATTCGATTGGCCTCGACCAGTCACCTTGGAAACTTAGCGCCATGCTTGTTGCAAGCATGGCGCTTCTTCATGCGCGCCTAGCGGCGCGTGGTGGCAATCTCAGGCTGGTGACGCTGGGCCTGGGGCGGGGACTGAAGATGGTCACGGATCAGGCTTTCCTTGAGTTGCGCGAAAGCTGCCTCGGGGGTGTCAACGAACTGGAAGAGGTTGACGTCCTGGGGAGCGATCGTTCCGGCGTCGGCCAATACCTCAAGGTTGAGTACCCGCCGCCAGTACTCTTCGCCATACAGGAGAACATTCATCTTTTTGGCCAGCTTCTCGGTTTGCGCGAGGGTGAGAATCTCAAAGAGTTCGTCAAGGGTTCCAAAGCCACCGGGGAAAACGACAAGCGCCTTGGCAAGATAGGCGAACCAGAGTTTGCGCATGAAGAAGTAATGGAACTCAAAATTCAGCTGTGGCGTGATATATGGGTTGGGGACCTGCTCGAAGGGCAGGGCAATGTTGAGGCCGATGGTTTTTCCCCCAGCTTCGTGAGCACCGCGGTTGGCGGCTTCCATGATGCCGGGACCTCCCCCGGTGGTGACAACGAAGCGGTGGCGCTTACCGGGAAGCGTTCGCGTCCAGTCGGTCAGCATATGGGCCAGGCTGCGGGCGTCCTCATAGTAGTGTGCCATGTCCACAGCCCGCTGAGCGCGATGCGCCCGCTGCTCATGGTCTGGAGCAGGTTCGGAACCGCCGGGACGTGCGAGCAGTTCGACGGCTTCTTCGGCGCTGCTCAGGCTGCGGAAGCGGGCGGATCCAAAGAAGACAACCGTGTCCTGGATCTTCTCGCGACGAAAACGGGCAAGCGGCTCGGTGTATTCGGCGAGGATGCGCAGAGGGCGTCCATCCGGTCCTTTGAGGAAGGCGTCGTTTTCATATGCGAGCGGGGAGCGGGTGGGTGTGAGCTTTGTTTGATCAGCCATGATAGACAAACCGTCCGGAGTTCAGTTTTGTGGAACTCAGCGTAGATCGCGATAATGCAGGGCGTCTGAGAAGCCAATCCATACATCGACAAGACCAATGCCGGAGATCATGCCTCGGAGGAAAGTGTGGCCAAGAATGAACTTAGCAGTTGGCCAAGCGTTGAGGAGTGGATTCTCGGTCCACAAGCGGGTCCAGGGCAGCACCATGACCAGCATGCCAGCCCAGACAGCTATGGCGACCTCAACGACGAGCAGGAGACGTTGTGCCCAGACCGGAGTGTGCGAAGCAGGGGGTGTAAGCGGGCCGGGATTCTGCTCCGGTACGGGAGATTGCGAGCTCTGATTCAGTGGTCCTACTTCCATCGTCGATTCGATGCGTCCCTGTTTAGCTGGGAATGGAGTTGTTGGGTCGCGAGTGCCGGGTGGTTTCCCAAGGTTCGGCAGTCATGCAAATGATTCTACGCTGAAGACCGTGAAAGACAGAACTGCGCCCGAGTTGGAATGCATTCCAGAGACTGCTGCCCCCTGCTCAGACAGACGAGCGCAGTTCACGGATGCGGGTGGCGACGTCGCGATAGTCGATATTGTTGCCATACACCTCCATGAAGCGATCAAGGGCCTCGCGCTTTTGTCCGGCAGCCTCATAGGCGCTGGCCAGTTCATAAGTGACGGCGGTGCGCGATTCCTCGTTGGGAGCCGTATCCAGTGCCCGCTGGAACCATTTGAAGGAGGCCTCGGGCACAGATTTCTCGACGAAGCAGGTTGCAAGCCAGATATAAGCCTCTTGAGCGCGTCCTGGAGCTAATTGCGATGGGTCGACGCGGCAGACCTTTTGTAATTCACCAATGGCTTCATCGAGAAGGCCCATTTCGCGGAAGGCAATTCCAAGATTGAAGTGAGTTTCAAGATCGGTTCCCTCCTGCTCGGGGTCGGCGAGATCACGTTCAAAGTCTTGCAGGAGGTCCCCGAAAACGCTGGGGGTGACGGGTGGCCACTCCTCGGGGGCAACGGCAGCAGCCATTTGCGCCGTGTGCTGCGGTGGGTGTGGTACGGGTGGGGGCGGAGCATCTGGGCCCCAAGCGCCTGTGGGCGGAGCCGCGGTCTTCGCGGCATAGCTGGATGACGGAGCTTGGCGGGGCTGTGGAGCGGGAGCAAAGCCTTCTCCCAGCTCGGCGTCCAACTCGGCGGCCAAAGAGCTTAGTGTGGGTGTAGACGGAGCGTGATGCGGAGGCGCAGGAGGCGGCGGGGTTGCGGGATGCGCGAGCCCTGACGGAGGATTGTCGCTAACCTCTATGACCTCTACTGCTTCGAAGCTGGGTGCTTGCTGCGGCGCTACTGGCGGCGGGGGAGCAGCGGGAGAGCCTTGCAGCAACCGGGCACGCAGGGCCGGGAGCTCAGGGTGGTCCGGGAAGACGTTGGCGAGTCTGTCGATCGCAGTTTCCGCCTCAGACCAAATCTGTTGATTCAGGCAGAAGCGCGCCTCCTCCAGCAGCTCAGGAACGCTACCTGCGGCGGCAGGCGGGGGAGCAGCTACGGGGGGATCCTGCCAGACAGACTCCCATTCGGCGGAGAGGTCGATTTCCTCTGTGTTGCCAGTCGTCTCAGGTGTGCCAAGGCTGAAGTCTTTGGGCGCGAACTCGCCACTCTTTGCTTCCCACGTTGTGGTCTGGCCGGAACCAGCCAGGTTGGCATAGTATCCGGCAGCTTCGGATTCCCCAAGTCCCTCCAGCACGCGATGCATGACGGAGTAGCAGCGGGCGGCGCGGGTGGTCTGCGCTTCCTGCGAGTAAAGCAGGGCGAGGATGCGGTTCAGGCGAAGATCGTCAGGGGCGCTGCGCAGTGCGGATTCAAGGGCGGTGATGCCGCGGGTCTTGGACGCGAAGGACTCGCACAGCTCGGCTTCGGTAAGGGCAGTTGCGATCTGTTCCTCGATCTCGGGCTGATAGCTTTGCTTGGGCAGCGGCGGCTCGCTGGTGTGGAGAAACTCTTCGAGAGTGCGTGGTTCATCCTCTGTCCGGGCAACGGGCGCCGGGACCGTGGTCTGCACACCGGAGGGTCCAAGAAGCGCACATACCTGACGATAGCCCTGAATGTGTCCAGAGTTATCTGGTTCGAGTTCGATGAGCTCCTTATAAGCGTCGCGGGCCCGTTCAAGCTGATTGCTTTGGACCGCAGCGTGCGCCATGAGCTCAAGAATTTCGGCGATCATGGAGGATTCGCCAGCGTGCTGAAACAGATTGTAGAGAGTTTGCAGCGCGTCAGGATTGTTGCGCACGCGGGAGACAGATCCGTGCAGGTGCGCCATCACTTCTTCTTTGTCATGGCCCAGCACATCCGTAGCGAACTCGCTATAGAGATTGATTGCCCGGATGGTGTCATTTTCTTTGTAGAGCCGCGCAGCAACTTTGAGCACGCCATCGGGGTCGCGATGCACCGTCATGAGTTTGCGTGCAAGAAGCAGGGCGTTATCGAGATTCCCGAGTTTCAGATAGGCGTCGAGCAAGTTGCGCAGAGCATCTGCGCGCGAGTCGAGGTCAGGAATTGCCTCGTACAATTCGATTGCTTTCGCGCTGTCTCCGAGTTCGTAGGTAACCTGGGCTCGCAGTTCCAAGGCGCGGAGGTTGGTTTTATCCAGGGCAATGAGGCGATCAAGGATTTTCTGCGCGGGGTCGAGGGCGTGCCGCTCAACCAGGGTGTTGGCGGTCTGGGAGAGCATCTCCTTTGCCTCGTTACGCTGGCCGCCCTGCGTCATGAGGTCGGCAGTGCGGGTGATGACCTGCACGTTTTCCGGATCGAATAACACGAGTTGCTTGAGCAGGCGCAGTGTTTCCTTGGTCTGTCCCTTACGGGTGTGCGCCTCGGCGGCCAGCAGCAGCATGGAGCGCGCGTCGCCCACTAAACCCTGCTTGCGGTAAAGTTCGGCGAGCTTCTCCATGGCGGCTAAGCCGTTGGGATCGAGCTTGGTGATCTTCTTATAAAGTGCGATTGCTTTCAGGAGGAAGCCGTCGTTGGCGTACGATTCGCCCACGACGCGGAAGCGTTCAATGGCCTTCTCGTTTTGCCCGAGCCGGGCGTAGATGTCACCAACGGTGTTGAGAATGGGAAGATCGCGCGGCTCTTCCTTGAGTATCTTCTCGTATTCGGTGATTGCGTTTTGCAGCTTGTTCTGCTGCAAATACTTCTCGGCGCTGGCGCGCGATTTTTCTTTGCTGAACCCGAATCCGAACATGATTGTGCTCCAAACGCCTGCACTGGCTTGGCAGACGGCTCACGGCTGCAGCCGAAGTGCGGGAACCTGCATTTGGCTTACGGTAACACAGCTTCCACGCGGCGGAAACAACCGGAAGGCGAGTGGTAAACGTTTTGGAAGGACAGGGCCCCTTTGTTCTGACCTGGAGAGAGCAGGATTGACAGGGGAAATCGGCGTCATTAAGGTTAGGCCTGCCAGAGATGAATACTTCGCGGGTTGGAAACTCGATTATGGGTTGGCGCTTGCTCGCGCTGCTGCTGGTTATGGTGGGGGTGAGTGTTGCCGTCCACGGCTACCACTATGGGATCGAGGACGAGGCCATTTACCTGCCCGCGATCAAGGCCCACACCAATCCGGCACTTTATCCCCACGACGCGATCTTCTTCCGGCCGCAAGCCAAGGCAACGCTCTTTGATGACCTGGTAGCGGCCACTGCGGGGACGCTGCACGCCCCGGTGGATGGCACGGTGTTTGGCTACTATCTGGGAACGCTCCTGGTCTTCTACGCAGGACTTTGGGCGCTTGCTGCACGCATGTTTCCGGGCGTGCGGGGCAGACTTGGTGGGGTGCTGCTAATCGCATCTTTGATGACCATGCCGATTGCGGGAACCTGCATATTCATCGTCGACCAGCATTTGCACCCACGAACCTTGGCCACGGGACTCATCCTATTGGCCGTTGCGGTGGTGGCGAGACGCGCGGCGAACGAGCAGCTCAGAACCTGGGATTATGTGCTGGCGGGATTGTTGCTAGCGTGTGCTGCCGTGCTCCATGTGCAGATGGCGTTTTACGGCATGCTATTCATCGCGGCCTTGCTGCTGCCAAGGCGTCCCTCGACGGGGTGGGTGGTGTTGCTGGGGGGAGTTACGGTGGTGCTGCTGGGGTTGGCGCTGGCGCCGAAGGGCGGCTCCGAGTGGATGGAGGCATCCCGCACTCGTGCGCAGCATTATCTGTTGCGATGGGAGTGGTACGAATGGCTTGGGATGATTGCTCCCAGCTTTCTGCTATGGGGTATGGCGCGGATGGCTAGTCGGCGCGGGCTGGCAGCGGCCGCCGAAGTGGCTGAACGGACAGCGCTGTTTGCGGGTATCGGCTTTGTAGCCGGGTGTGTGATTACCATTCCACCCCAGATGGAGAGACTTACCCCCTTTCAACCGTTACGTATGCTGCACCTGACCTATATTGTCATGCTGCTGATGGCCGGGGGGCTGCTGGCAGAGTTGGTGCTGAAGGGGAAACCTTGGCGCTGGGTTATTCTTTTTCTACCGATTGCGGCGGGAATGAGCTTCGCGCAGTTCCAATCGTTTCCGGACTCGCATCATGTTGAGTGGCCGGGCCGCTCGGCTGGAAATGACTGGGTCGAGGCTTTCGACTGGGTGAAGGCGAATACGCCGGTGGACGCCTACTTTGTGTTGGACCCGCACTATATGAGCTCTGTGGGCGAAGACTTTCATGGTTTTCGTGGATTGGCGGAGCGAGGGCAGATGGCCGACTGGGACAAGGATCCCGGCGTGGTGCTGCTGTTCCCGGAGGTGGCCCCACGATGGTGGCGTGAGGTTCATGCTCTGGATCACTGGCGGGACTTCACGGCGGAGGATTTTCATCAGTTGCACGAACGCTTCGGAGTAGGCTGGACGGTAGTGGCCATGGACAGGGCACCGAAGGGAATCGCGCTCTCCGACTGCGCGTGGCACAACCGGAGTGTGATGGTCTGCAAGGTGAAATGAGTGCGAGCCGTAAGATAGGCAGGGAACCTTGCCGGCTGTTCTTACGTATTCAATGAAGTGGGCGGATGCCCGGGGCTGGAATCATCATGCGCGGAATCAGAATCAAGGAACCGACGATCATTGCGCTGGAGACAATGCGCTCGCACAAGCTGCGCTCATTTCTCATGCTGCTGGGCGTGATCCTGTCGGTTTCAACGCTCATCCTGGTGGTGGCGCTCATCAATGGCACCAACGCCTACATTGCGGACCGGGTTGCGAACATGGGGAATGGCGTCTTTCTTATTGGGCGCTACGGCATCATCAACAGCGAAGAGGCGTTTGTGAAGGCTGCGCGGCGAAACAAACAGCTCACCTACGATGATTTTGCTGCTCTGCGCGACGGATTGAAGCTTCCGAAAAACGTGGGATTGGAATGCCGTGCGACGTCGACATTACGTCACGAAGCACAGAGCGCCGAAGACGTAAGCGTACGCGGCGTGACGGCCAACATCGGGCAGATGGACACAGAAGAGGTCGCACGCGGGCGGTACATCAGCGACAACGACAACGACCACCGTACCTTCACCGCAATGCTTGGCGACGACGTGGTTAAGAAGCTGTTTCCCAACATCGACCCGGTTGGCAAGACGGTTACGCTCAATGGATATGACTTCGAGGTCGTCGGCGTCGCCAAACCAATCGGCAGCGTCATGGGACAACCGCAAGACAACTTTGTTTACATTCCGGTAGAGACCTGGTTCAAACTTAACGGCACCCATACGGACGGATTCCACATCAACATTCAGGCGCGTGCGCCGGAGTACATGGAGCAGACCAAAGACGAGGCGAGGGCGATGATGAGAGCGCGCCGCCATGTGCCTCCGAATGAAGAAGACAACTTCGGACTGATCGGTTCCGATAATTTGATGGACCTCTGGAAGAGTTTGACCGGGACGCTGGCCGGGGCGATGGTGGGTTTTGTTTCCATCTTCCTGGTGATCGGCGGCGTGGTAATCATGAATGTGATGCTGGCCAGCGTGACGGAACGCACGCGAGAGATTGGCATCCGCAAATCGCTGGGAGCGCGTACCTCGGACATCTTGAGCCAGTTTCTGGTGGAAGCTTCCGTGATGAGTGCGATGGGTGGGGTGATCGGCGTTGCGGTGGCCTGGTTGCTGGCCGTCATCCTGGACAAGACAACGCCGCTCCCGATGTCCGTGCCAATGTCGGCGGTGGTGGTGGCGCTCGTGGTCTCCACGGCTGTCGGATTGTTCTTCGGCGTGTACCCGGCTCGCAAGGCTGCTCGACTGAATCCCATTGAAGCGCTACGGGCTGATAATTAAAGGAGCGAAGTATGAATTCAAAGCAAAGATATTTCTCCTTTAGCGAAAGCGCGCGGATGGCGTTTGAGACGCTGCTGGCGAACAAAATGCGCTCGGCGTTGACGGTGCTCGGAGTGTTCATCGCCGTAGTGGTTCTGGTGATGGTCTTCTCGATCATGTACGGCGTAGACGCGGATATGCGCTCGATGCTGGAGCAGTACGGCACGGACACACTGTTCATCTTCAAGTTCGAACCGGGGATACACATGGGCCGATTGCCCCAGGAATTGCGTGTGCGCAAACCTCTGAGCTACGAGGATGCCAAGGCAATTCGGGAGGAGGCGCCGTCTGTAAAGGATGTTTGTGTCGAGATCGACTCGACCACCTTTACTCCGGGCACGCCGAGTTTCATTCCCACTGCGCGCTACAACGGAAAAGAAGTGACTGCCGTGAACTTCGAAGGCGTCACTCCCTCCTATATTGCCGTGGTAAATCAGCGCCTGGAGCAGGGACGATTCCTGACTGAAACCGAGGATAGCCATCGAATCGACGTGGCTGTGATCGGACACGATTTGGCAGAGACGCTTTTCCCCGCGAAGGATTCCATTGGCAAGGAACTGCAAGTCGCGGGCATGACCTACCGGATTATTGGCGTACTGGAGAAAAGCAAGGGAGTGTTTATCCGCGACAGCTCGTCCGACAAACAGGTATTCATCCCTTACCTCTCCTACATGAAGCACCGCCCGCAGGATAAGGAAAACCAGTTGACCGCTTTGGCATTCCCGGGCAAGAAGTCGCTGGCGACCGATGAGATCACAGGGATTCTGCGTCGGCGTCGAAGCGATGCCTACAATAAACCGGACAGCTTCGGTATTTCGTCAGCCGAGGCGATTTCCAACCAGTTCCGCAGCATTATGGGATCGATCGCGCTGCTGACAATTGCCGTGGCCTCGGTGGGAATGCTGGTGGGCGGCGTGGGCGTGATGAAAATCATGCTTATGTCTGTAACGGAGCGGACTCACGAGATTGGCGTGCGCAAGGCGATTGGCGCGCGCAGCAAAGATGTGGTGCGCCAATTTCTGGTGGAAGCCATTGTGCTGACTGGATCGGCGGGAGTGGCCGCGGTGCTCTTCTGCCTGGCGCTGATTGCGGTGCTTAATGTAGTACTGCCAAGTTGGCCCATGGCCGTTCCAGGATGGGTGATTCCGGCGTCAGTAGCGGCGGCGATGAGCGTGGGACTGTTCTTTGGAATCTACCCGGCGGCGAAGGCGGCAAAGCTCGACCCGGTAGAGGCGCTGCGCTACGAGTAGGCCGCATCCTGCCAGATCATTACTGAACAAGGTGGATGGCTCCGCGCGGGACGCGGCGGCGTTCATTCATTTCCGCTAACATTTCCTCGATCTGCGCGGGTGAGAGCAACTCCTGAATAACCGGGAAAATAACCGTTTCTTCGAGTCGCAGATGTGCGGCAAGGATCTGCTCTAACGCGCTCGTCACGTGCTCAAGGCGTCGCGCCAAGGCGGGAAGACGATCCGGGTTGCGATCCAGGGAAGAACAGATCGACAGCAATTCCGCAGCCAGTTCGTCTATGGCCTTATGTTGCTCAACCATTGTCTCGGCGGCTTCACGCGCAAGATTCCCCAAGGGAAGCGCAGCTTGGATGCGAGGGAGTAGTGATTTATCCTCATCTGCTTCATGCAGCGGCAGTGCCAGACTGAAGTACCGAAAGATAGCCGCCGCGGCGTCGGCGACCTCTTGAGGTGGGACGTTTTCCGCGGTGGCGAGGGTGCGGCTCAGTTGAATGAAGTGCCGGATACGGGCATGGCAGCCAAGAAGCATTTCCAGTGGGGTGGGGGCTGCGATTTTCTCTGGACCGGACTTATCGAAGATACTGATCAAGTGCATGTTCCCATGCTGAGACGGCTGGTTGGGATTGTCGAGGACAAAGATCACAAATTTAATTTTCTTTACTGGTCAGTGACTTAGCTTGCCTGTGTCAGATTCAGCTTACGAATTCGCTGAAAACGATGGTAGAATATGCCCGCTTTATGATTTGGAAGGACGCGAGCGGTAGAGGCGCCCTGACAGCGAACAAACAAGCGCTGCTCCGGAACACGTATCTGCAGACGAAATCCCTCCGATTCACTCAGCCTGATTTCAATTCACGAAGGAACAAGTAACATCATGGAACAAGGAATCGTTAAGTGGTTCAATGACGCCAAAGGCTTTGGTTTCATCAGCCGCCAGAATGGCGAAGACGTTTTCGTTCACTTCTCGGCTATCCAGACAAGTGGCTTTCGCAGCCTGAAAGAAGGACAGGCCGTGCAGTTCAATGTCGTCAAAGGACCCAAGGGCTGGCAGGCAGAGAACGTGACGGCCGTTTAATTTCGCGTCCGAAAAGTTCTAGTGGGGAGGGCAGCCAATCGGCTGCCCTCTTCGTGTATAGGGGAATGTATCGTTCGTACTATTGCGTGACATGGGAAATGTACGTACGATCACTTCCAATCGATATTTATGAAGGCCACGTATTTCTCGGACGAGGTTGCGCCCTTCGTTCCTGCAGTGCGTGTTGGAGACTGAATTGAAGAAGAGCTTCTTGAAACAATGTACGGAAGTGAACCGCGAGCTTTGGCTTGTGTTCTCTCTATTTCTGGTCGCAGCGCTTTGCAATTTTCTGATTGCGAATCGCGGCATCTTGCTCAGCTTCTACACGTTTCCAACGCTGTTTTCGGCCTACTACTACGGGCGGCGTCATGCCACGTTGACGGCCTTCGCGAGCCTTTTGATGGTCGTGCTGATGACATTTCTGGACCCCCATTTGTTTGAGCACGGCGGGGAAGTGCTCAAGTCCCAGAAGTGGTTTGACATTTGCGTATGGGGCGGATCGCTGATGATCACGGCCTTTGCCATGGGCGCTCTTTATGACCGCAACCTGGCGAAGGTGCGGGAGTTGCGCGAGACCTATCACGGCGTCCTGATGATTCTGCGGCACTTCATTTCCAAAGATACCTACACGCAAAACCACTCGTACCGCGTTTCGATCTACGCCGCAAGAATCGCCGCGGAGATGGGATTCGATGATGACCGTATTGAAGATGTGCGCGCGGCAGCTCTGCTGCACGATATCGGCAAACTGGACATCAGCCGTGAAATCCTCTACAAGGCGGCGCGCCTGAACGCAAATGAGCAGGAGCAGATGCGCGAGCACGTTACCCGGGGTGTGAACCTGCTGGAACCAGTAGGCGGTTCGCTGCGCCGGGTGCTGCCCATCATCTTGTCGCACCATGACCACTTTGACGGCTCTGGCTATACCGACCGCACAGGGGAAGAGATTCCTCTTGAAGCACGCATCCTGTCGGTGGCAGACGCCTACGATGCAATCACGAGTGACCGTCCGTATCGCAAGGGCAGCACGACCTATGAGGCCCGGGAGATTTTGGAGAAGGGTGCGGGCAAGGAGTTCGACCCCACGGTGGTAGAAGCTTTTATGCGAGCCTTCCGCAAGCAGCAGATGGAGATTCCCGACCTGGTTGTTTAGCCGCGACGGCGTCGGCGAGCAATGCCCTCATACCTCGCATGGTCCTTCAGTCTGCGCGCCGGTTGCATGGTGGCAAGCGCAGGGTGACTCGTCATACAATGTGTTCAGCGGAGAGATGGCCGAGTGGTTGATGGCTCCGGTCTTGAAAACCGGCATGGGGGAAACTCCATCGGGGGTTCGAATCCCTCTCTCTCCGCCATTCTTTTGCAACTCACCTGGAATCAGATAAACAGCGAGCATTGTTGTCACCCAGGGAACAGTGAAAGCCGCCCCAGTTCCCGCCGTGCTCGCTTTCTAAATTCTAAAACCTGAAGAAGTGTCTAATTCTGCGATGAGCGCGCTGCGTCATCAAGTCGAATCTCAATTGCGGGTGGGCAGATTTGGCGGAGTATTCGACATAACATTGCATGGCCAGATGCGGAGCGTGCGAATATAATACGATTCATTCAATGCTTGAGGAATGCCTATGGAAACCACGATTGTTGAGGAATGCGACATGGAAGCTACGATCACCAGCCCGTATCGCGACGACATCGTG
>Ga0182012_10002006_pt1 | contig 22229 bp, 20 predicted proteins | sample 612S2SmetaG_FD_120486 | JGI IMG/M metagenome (GOLD analysis project Ga0182012, IMG submission 120486) | Permafrost microbial communities from Stordalen Mire, Sweden - 612S2S metaG | ecosystem: Environmental > Terrestrial > Soil > Wetlands > Permafrost | place: Sweden: Stordalen | collected... | reverse complement strand
GGTCTGAATTCTGAAGACTTAGGAGTAACAAGAACGTTGTGCTGGCATCCGCAACCAAAACTGACCTGATTGAACGCTTCCGTACTCATGACTCCGACACCGGCTCGCCGGAAGTTCAGATTGCGATTCTGAGTACGCGTATCGGCGAGTTGACTGAGCATTTCAAGACCCACAAGAAGGATCACGCCTCGCGGCGCGGTCTCCTGATGCTCGTCAGCAAGCGCCGTCGCCTGCTGGATTACCTGAAGACGCATGACACGGACCGCTACCGCGACGTAATCGGCAAGCTGGGCATCCGCAAGTAAGCGGCTCAACATTGAACACGGAATCGCCGAGACCGGAAGCAGACCTAAAACTGGTCATGGCTGCGAATTCTCTCAGGGATTGCGGCCCCGGCCTTCGTGTCGATTGGCAAAGCGAGCCCCGTTTGGAGTTCAAGCCCGCGTCGAGCTTCCTGCTCGGCGCGGGTTTTTCGCGTTCGGGCGCATTCCTGCGCTTCAAAAAGTTTCCCAAGTGAGCAAGTGAACTGATAGAAAGAGGTTTCTATGAAACATGAAGTATCCGTTGAGCTTACTGGCGGCAAGCGCCTGGTTTTTGAGACCGGCCGCATCGCCAAGCAGGCTTCAGGAGCCGCATTTGTGACGCTCGGCGAGAGCGTTGTGCTGGCCACCGCAGTCGCCTCTCCCGATCCCAAAGAAGGCATCGATTTCTTCCCCCTCACCGTCGATTACCGCGAATACACCTATGCCGGCGGACGCATTCCCGGCGGATTTATCAAGCGCGAAGGCCGTCCCAGCGAAAAGGAAATCCTCACCTGCCGCCAGATTGACCGCCCCATCCGCCCTTTGTTCCCCGAGGGCTTCCGCAATGAGACCCAGGTCATCGCATTGGTGATGTCCGCGGACAAGGAAAACGATCCTGACGTGGTTGGAATTAACGCTGCAGGCTGCGCGCTGGCGCTTTCGGACATTCCTTTCGGCGCGACGGTTGGTGCGGTGCGTATTGGCCGGATTGATGGCGAATTCGTTGTAAACCCCACCTACGCCGAGCGCAAGGTCAGCACCATGAACATCATCGTTGTCGGCCATAAAGACGGCATCACGATGATTGAGAGCGGCGCGAAGGAAGAGTCGGAAGAGAATATTCTTGCGGCGATTGAATTTGCTCACGAAGAGATCAAGAAGATTGCGGCTGCCATCGACGAACTGGTCGCCCTGGCCGGCAAGCCCAAGCGGGCCTTCACCGCTCCGGTCGAGGACACCGAATATTACAACGCCCTCGTGGCCAAGGTTGGCGACCGTCTCAAGGATGCGCTCGACACTAAGAAATACTCGAAGATCGACAGCTACGCCTTTATCAAGAGCATCAAGCAGGAACTGCAGGCGGAACTGCCGGGCGACGATCCGGCAGCGAAGAAGAAGCTGAGCCACTACTACGATCTGGTTCGCGAGCGCACCTTCCGTGAGCAGGTGACCAAGGACCGCATCCGGCCCGACCGGCGCGCTTTTGACGAGATTCGCGAAATCACCATTGAAACCAGCGTTCTGCCCCGCACGCACGGTTCGGCGCTGTTTACCCGCGGCGAAACTCAGGCATTGGTTACTGCGACCCTTGGCACCACGGACGACGGGCAGCGGCTGGAAAGCTTTGAAGGCGAGCAAAAGAAGCCCTTCATGCTGCATTACAACTTCCCGCCGTTCTCGGTGGGCGAAGTGGGCCGCATGACGGGAGTTGGCCGTCGCGAAGTGGGTCACGGAGCACTGGCGGAGCGCGCGATTTCCGCAGTGCTGCCTTCGCCGGATGAATCTCCCTACACGATTCGCATTGTTTCAGACATTCTGGAGTCGAACGGTTCGTCTTCGATGGCTTCGGTCTGCGGCGCCAGCCTGGCGCTGTATGACGCCGGCATCGCCCTTAAGGGTTCGGTTGCCGGCGTGGCGATGGGCCTGGTCAAGGAAGGCGATGATTACGCCATCCTGACTGACATTGCGGGTGCGGAAGATCACTACGGCGATATGGACTTCAAGGTTGCCGGTACGCGCAAGGGCATCACCGCTCTGCAGATGGACATCAAGATCGGCGGCCTTACGCGTCAAATCCTACGGGAAGCGATGGAGCAGGCGCGCGTTGGCCGGCTCTTCCTGCTGGACAAGATGGATGCAGTGATCGACGGACCCAAGGTCGAGCGCTCGAAGTACGCGCCGCAGATCCGGACCGTCCATATTCCGACGGACAAGATTCGTGACCTGATCGGGCCGGGCGGCAAGACGATTCGCGGCATTATTGAGCAGACTGGCGTCAAGATCGATGTGGACGATACTGGTCGGGTCAATGTGGCTTCGAGCGACTCCGAAGGTTTGGCGCAGGCTTTGGCCATCATCAACAACCTGACGGCTACTCCGGAGATTGGCAAGACTTATCTGGGCAAAGTTGTTCGCCTGGCGGAGTTTGGCGCGTTTGTCGAGCTTTTCCCCGGCACTGACGGCTTGCTTCATATCTCCGAGATAGCGGAACATCGCGTGAAGGAAGTCAAGGACGAACTGCGCGAGGGCGATCAGATCATGGTCAAGGTTCTGGCCATTGAAGGCAATCGTATCAAGCTAAGCCGCAAGGCGTTGATCAAAGAGCAGAAGGCTAAGCTGGGCATCGTCGATGCGCCGATTGGCATTCCAGCCTCAGAGATCACTCCCGACGAGCCGCCCGCACAGCGCGCTCCAAGGCAGGAACGTCCTCGCCACCAATTCGACGAGCGCCAGCCCAGCACCAATCAGAGCACAATTCTGATTGAGGGCGGCGACGATGTGGAAGAGGAAGGCGAAGAGTTCGACGAAGAGAACGAGCCGAACTTTAACCTCGCAGATGATGCATCGCCGCGGCCAGTGGGACAAGTCGCGGTGGCCGGCGGTGGACGTCCCGGAGGTCCTGGCGGACCGGGTGGACCTGGCGGTAACAATAACCGTCGTCGCCGCCGCCGCGGGCGTCCTGGCCCTGGCGGTGGTGGCCGTGGACCGGCGCAGAGCTAAGCTGGAAGGTATGAGCGGAAATGCAATCGGGCAGTCCCTAGAGGGCGGCCCGATTGCATTTGAGGGCCGATTATCACTGGAGCCGATTAACTGACCATACTGCGTGGTTCGAGGCCTTTTGATTCGGCGCTCTTGGCTTCGATTGCATTGCCGGATCGTTCGAAGTGGCTTCGGGCCTTTCCGCGATGGTCCTGTTTTGCCTGGTACATGCGCACATCGGCCTCAACGCACAAGCCATCGGTATTCTGTGCGTCTTCGGGAAACACAGCGATGCCGATGCTGGCGCCAATTTTTACAGTTCGGCCGGCAAGTTCCACGGGTTCCGCCAGGAATTTGGCTACCGCATTTGCGACCATCTCAGCGTCTTCCCGCCGTGATGGTTCCTCCAGGATGATGGAGAATTCGTCTCCGCCGGTGCGCGCCACGGTGTCGGAGCGGCGAACGCGCCTGTTAAGCAGCAAGCCTACATGCTGCAGCAGGAGATCGCCCACATGGTGTCCAAAGGTATCGTTCACTTCCTTGAAGCGGTCCAGATCTACCTGCAAAAGAGCGACCGAGGTTCCGGATCGCCTGGCGCGCTCCATGGCGCTGAGCAGGCGGTCTTGAAACAGACGCCGGTTGGCCAGCGAGGTCAGGTCATCGTGGAGCGCGAGGTACTGGGAACGCTCGATCTGATTTTCCAGCAGAAGCAGTAACATGCCGATTGCCACCACGTACTTGGGCAGGTTCCAGACTTCATTTTCCAACTTGAGCGCGGGAAGAAATTGCTGTTGCAACGGAGCAACGACGAAAACAAGAGACCAGGCCAGGAATCCGAAAATGGTGATGATTGCGCCCGTCGTACCCGTGTGATGGGTGTACCAGAAGTACAGGCAGCATCCCAGGTAAACCGAGAAAAGGATCGCGTCGATACAGAAGTCGGTGTTCCCGTTCATTTGGCGGCGCAATACCAGAAGCTCAGCGCCCAGAGCGAATTGCAACCCGACGGTTAGCCAGCGAAGCAGGTGTTGGCGATACCGGATATAGGTGATTGCCACCGCCAGGGGGCCCAGCGCGATGAAGACCGCACAAGCGTCGAAGGCCCAGCCTGGGATGCCAGGTAAGCACGCCAAGGAGGTATAAAGCGACATCGAAACCAGGGTGACCGTCGCCATGCGGCGGCAACTGATCCCGGATTCGTCCGGTACTGTGGCCCACATGAAGAAAACGCCAGCTGCGATAAGGGTGTCCAGCCCGAGGATCAAGCCAGCGAGCCCGGCGGGGCCATTGAGACTGGCGAACATGAAGGCCAGAAAGTGGATCACAATCATGATCCAGCCAGTGAGCCAAAGAATCTGTTGCGGTGTCCGGTTTCGGCGCGAAATCGAGAAGAAGGCGCAGGACAGAGAGGCGATTGCCAAAACATCGGGGATTTTTGACCAATCCATAGCAATCTCCTTTCAAGGCCCCATAGAGCTTCGCAGTATTCAGCATCCACTATTTCAGTAACTTTGCCGATAGCGCAATGGTGTTATCCGTGGGCCCATTTCGAGACACTTCTGTGCCATCTCGTTGCAATTTTGGCTGAAACTGATGTTTCACGCATCGTTACTTGCCGGAATTCTGCTGGAAATTTACTCGAATTGCAGTAAACTCAAGCCGATGAGTGCCAGTTTGTACATCGTCGTGGAGGGGGAAGATCCGGGGTTCGATATCTTCGTGAACGGGCATGCCCTGGCTCGCAACGAAGATGCGCTGGAACGACTCGCGGAACGGCTCAGCGTTCAGCCGCTGCTGGAGTTCTTCTCGGCGGACCGCAATTCGATGGCGCTGCTGCTCGAGCAGGGCGCTGGCGACCCGGAGTGGACGCATCATCTGCCGCAAGCCCAATGGTTTCAACCGGAAGACGGGCTTAGAACGATCCGCTGCCTGCTGGATTTCCTCGACATGGCTCCGTCTGCGATCGGTTCGGACACGGAGATGGTGGTTCGCGAACTGCGCGAATATGAAACTGTGCTGCGCAAGACGTGCCAGCGGCATCTGCGCTGGCATCTGGCCGTCAGCTGGCGTTAGGTGGGTGGCTTAATCGGCCGCATTTGGCTCTGCACGATCGGGAAACACGTTGCCCATACGCCGGATTTGGGCTCCCACTCCGCGCAGTTTGTCTTCAATTCGCTCATAGCCGCGGTCCATGTGGTAAACGCGGTCCAGGATCGATTCTCCGTCAGCCACCAGCGCTGCCAGCACCAGCGAGGCGGAGGCGCGCAGGTCGGAGCACATGACGGCGGCGGAGGAAAGCTTCGTGCGCCCGCGCACCGTGGCGGTGCGGCCATCGACGGCGATATTGGCGCCCATGCGGTTCAGCTCCTGCACGTGCATGAAGCGATTTTCGAATATGTTTTCGCGGACTTGGGAAACACCCTCGGCCTGGGTTGCCAACGCCATATACTGCGCCTGCATGTCAGTGGGGAAGCCAGGGTATTCCTGGGTGGAGATATCGACGGCTTTGAGGTCGCCGTCGGCGCGGACGCGAACGGAGTCTGAGTTCAGAGTTTCGACGCGCGCGCCTGCCTCCTGAAGCTTGCCGATCACCGCTCCCAGATGTGTGGGATTGCAGTTGGCCACGATCAGGTCGCCGCGGGTGATGGCGCCGGCTACCAGGAATGTGCCGGCCTCGATGCGGTCGGGATTGATGCGATGGCGGGTGCCGTGCAGCTTTTCGACGCCCCGGACGCGGATGGTGGCCGTTCCAGCGCCCTCAATCTTTGCGCCCATCGAACTCAGCATGGCGGCCAGGTCTGTCACTTCGGGCTCTCTTGCGCAGTTTTCAAAGAGGGTCTCGCCGTCGGCGAGGACGGCGGCCATGAGCAGGTCTTCGGTACCGGTGACAGTGATCTTGTCGAAGACGATGTGTGCGCCTTTGAGACGCCCCACTTCTGGATTGACGCGAGCTTCGAGATAGCCGTGTTCCTGGGTGATGACGGCGCCCATTTTTTCGAGGCCCTTGAGATGCAGATCGATCGGGCGTCCGCCGATGGCGCAGCCGCCCGGCATGGCGACGCGGGCCATGCCGCAGCGGGCAATCAGGGGGCCAAGCACAAGCGAACTGGCGCGCATGGTTTTGACGATTTCGTATTTGGCTACAGGATCGGAAAGGTGGCGGCAGCTGATGGTGGTGCGGTGCTGGGCGCGGCCGTAGCCGAGTTCGACCTCCGCTCCCATCGAGGCAAGGAGCTTCCGCTCGGTCTCGATATCGTGGACCTGGGGAATGTTTTCGAGGGTGACTTCGTCTTCCGTCAAAATGGCCGCGGCCATGCAGGGCAGAGCGGAGTTCTTAGCTCCAGAAACGCGAATCGTGCCTACCAGCGGATTGCCGCCGCGCACTACAAACTTATCCATAGTATTGCCAAACTCCTGACTTGTTAGTTTAAATCCCGGCGTATGCCGAGTTGCGGGGCGGGAGGTTATACTTGCGGCACCGGGGTCGTATACATAGATCGAGTCGAGGGGATTATGAGGCATTCAGGAGTTGGACGGCTACTGGCCGTAGCAGTAGGACTGGCCGCAATGGAAACGTTTGCATCGGCAGCGCCTGCGCCCACCGCGGCGCATCCCGTACCTCAAATCATTCAAAATGATGGCCGCTACGCGCTGCTCGTCGATGGAAAGCCGTACCTGATGCTTGGCGTCCAGGCGAACAACTCGAGCGCTTGGCCGGACTATTTGCCGAAGGTTTGGCCGGCTGCTGAAACTTTACACGCCAATACGGTCGAGTTGCCGGTCTACTGGGAGCAGATCGAGGCGGTTCAGGGGAAATTCGACTTTTCGCTGGTCGATCTTATCCTCAAGCAGGCTCGCGAACACAAGCTTCATGTGGTGCTGCTGTGGTTTGGTACGTGGAAGAACGGGAGTTCACACTACACGCCGGAGTGGATCAAGCTCGACCAGCAAAAGTACCCATTCGTGGTGAACAAGGATGGCAAGACGGTGGACTCGCCGTCAACCTTCTCGCCGGCGCGTCTTGAAGCCGACAAGAGGGCCTTCCGCGCGCTCATGCGCCATTTGAAGCAGGCCGACCCGGAACATACGATCCTGATGGTGCAGGTGGAAAACGAAGTCGGCGTGTGGGGCGCGGTTCGAGATTACGGTCCGGAGGCGGAGAAGGCGTTTGCCGGACAGGTGCCTGAGGCGCTGTTGAAGTCGGCTGGAAAACAGGCCGGGAGCTGGCGTGAGGTCTTCGGCGACGACGCGGACGAGACGTTTCAAGCGTGGTGTATTGCCACCTACGCCGAGAAAGTGGCTGCGGCCGGAAAGGCCGAGAATCCGCTTCCGCTCTATATGAACGCCGCGATGCGCGATCCATTCCACCCTGGCAAGGCGCCCAGCTACGAGTCGGGTGCGCCGACCGACAACAACATCGCGCTTTGGAAGGCCGCTGCTCCTTCGATCAGCGTGGTCGCGCCGGATATTTACGACTCCAAGTATCCCAACTACATGAAGATGATGGAGTTATACAAGCGGCCGGATAACGCGCTGTTGATTCCGGAGACAGGAAACCAGGCTGCTTTCGCACGCTATGTCTTTGCAGCTATCGGCCAGGGAGCCATCGGCTGGGCTCCTTTTGGACTCGACCTGACCCGGTACAGCAATCAGTCGGAAGGCCCGGAGGCGATGGAAAAAGACGCGTTAAAGCCGTTCGCGGTGAATTTTGAGCTCCTGGCCCCCATTGCCGGAAAACTCGCGGCCGGAAATCTGGAGGGCAAGGTTCGCGGATTCAGCGAAGACCCGGAAGAGCATACGCAGACCGCGAATTTTGATCGCTGGCAGACGATTGTAAGCTATGGATTGCCGTCGTTTGGTAATTGGATGAAGCCGAAGGGCAATACGCCACCGGATGGCGGGGCGGTCATTCTTGCGCTTGGTCCGGATGAGTTTTTGGTAGCGGGGCACCATTGCCGCGTGGACTTCACTCCGACATTCGCTCCCGGCAAGAAGCGGCTTTGGCTGAAGGTGGAAGAGGGTAGCTATGACGCGGCGGGGAACTGGAGGACTTCTCGAATCTGGAATGGGGACCAGACGGATTACGGGCTGAATTTGAAGTCGGACGAAAACTTGCTCTTGAAGGTAAGGATGACTACGTTCTGAGCGGACGCTGGGAGCGTCCGCATTCGGAGGTCAAAGCTCTAGGACGGTATCTTCGATGGCCAAGCGGACGTTGCCATCCGACTTTGCGAGGCGCCGGACTGCTTCCGGCTTGTCGACTTTGGCTTTGAGCATGACCAGCGCAACGGGCACGCTGCGTCCGGCGCTCTTGATGGTGGTCACTGCCGTTTCGCGGTCGATGCCACAGGCGCGGATCAGAATCCCGATGCCGCGCTCGACCAGCTTCGAGTTCTGCATGTGGACGTTGACCATCAGGTTTTCGTAGACATAGCCGAGCCGGGTCATGGTGCCGGTGGTGATCATGTTGAGCACCATCTTCTGAGCTGTTCCGGCTTTCATGCGGGTCGAGCCGGAGATGACTTCGGGGCCGACTTCGGCCACGATCGCGATGTCGGCGGCATCGGCCAGGGGAGTGTCATAGTTGCAGGTGACCGCGGCGGTTTTGGCGCCGCGCGCGCGGGCGTAGGCTACGGCTGCTACGACGTAGGGAGTGCGGCCGGAAGCGGAAAGACCTACCACGACATCCTTGCGCGTAGGCCGCCGGCGGGCGATGTCTCGCTGGCCGAGCTCTTCGGAATCTTCATTGACTTCGACGGCTGAGGCAAGAGCCTTGGGTCCGCCAGCCATGATGTATTGCACTTGTCCGGGAGGGGTGGAGTAGGTCGGAGGGCATTCGGATGCATCCAGGGCTGCGATCCGACCGCTGGAGCCAGCTCCGATATAGATGAGCCGGCCACCGTCGCGCAGACTCCTTGCCACCTGGTCGATCACCTGGGCAATCTCCGGCAGCGCCTTTTTGACAGCTGCGGCGATCTTGGAGTCCTCGTGGTTGATAATCCGGGCGATTTCCAAGGCCGATTTGGTGTCCAGGCCCTGAGATGCCTCGTTTTGGCCCTCTGTGGTGAGCCGATGCAGCTGCGCCGCCGTATCTCGCTTCGGTTTTTCGGTCGTGCTGGAAGGTTCGTGCGTGATCGAACTGGTGAGCATCTTGTTTTTTCCCTGACTCCCCATTGTAGCTGTTTCGGGAGAATACGTACTGTGCGATTTATCACGCTTTTGGGGGATGGAGTTTTTCTGATAACCCTTCGGCTTGTCCAACATACCGAAAGACTTGCCCAGACTTTCAAATTGCTGCACGGATGGCGTCGTGAAAGGCGGGTCGGACGACCCGAATCAGCTGCGATTCCCGGTCCGGCCAGGTGCGGTTGGTCAGCAACGCCACTGACAGCCGAGCGTCCCGGTCGATCCACAACGAGCAGCCGGAATATCCCAGGTGCCCGATAGAATTTGCGGAAAAATAATGTCCGGAGGCCGATTCACCGGACGGGGTATCCCACCCGAGCGCGCGCGAGCTGGCCTCGGGTGGTTGGCGCTGCGCAAAGGATTCGACAGTTGCAGCGTCGAAGAGTCCCGCCCCGTCCGATCTGAGAATTGCTTCAGAGAAGCGAAGCAGGTCCGGGACGTTGGAAAACAGACCGGCGTGGCCGCCCGCGCCCTTGAGCAGATAGGCGTGCTCGTCCTGCACTTCGCCCTGAATTCGCCGCTGACGGAAGAGTTCATCCTCTTCGGTGGGCGGAATGGAGGCGCGCAGGTGCGGCGGAGGACAGTAGCGCGAAGTCAGCATGCCAAGCGGCTGGAAGACCTCGCGACCCACCCAGGCGGCCAGTGGCTCGTTCAGAATGACTTCCAGCGCCTTGCCCAGCAGGATGAATCCGGGATCGGAATACTCGGCGCGTGTGCCTGGCTCGGCTTCGATCTGGAGTCTCAGGCAGTCCCGCAGCAGGGCAAAGGGGGTGGTCGCGGTGTGAAAGAGCGGCACATACCCAGGCAGCCCGGAGTTGTGCGCGAGCAGGTGACGGATAGACACCCGGCGCGCGTGCTGCGAAACATCCCGGCCAATCACGAAGCCAGGCAGAAGCTCTCCCAGCGGCATGTCCAGGTCCAGCAAGCCTCGCTGGTAGAGCAGCATTGCCGCCGAGGTAGTGCTGACCACTTTGGTGAGGCTGGCTACGTCGTAGAGCGTTTCGGGCGCGACCGCTGGTGCATCGTCTTCATAGGTGAAGTTGCCCAGCGCATCGGCCAGCAGTACCTTACCGTCAGCCAGCACTCCGAAGGCGCAGCCGGGAAAGGCATGTTCGGCGATCGCATTCCGCAAAACGTCATAGCTTCCAGGAAACCGGCTCTCTTGCTCGGCTCGGGAAGAACCGGGATGCGAAGGAAGGGTCATAGAGTGCCTCTAATTTCGCATCGTAACGCGAATCGGCGCTTATCATTGCCGTGGCGGGGGAATTTTATTTCGAAGTGTATCGGCATCGCGCTATCCTGACAGTCACAAGCCGCGTCTATACGCGTATCGATATGTAGGGCAGGCAGGCTTGTGGAGGGGTTCCGTGACTGAAATGCGATCTGGATTGCGGACAACCGCGCTTTTTCTGGCAACATCCGCACTCTCAGCGACTGCGATTTCGCAAACCACTCCCGCTCCAGCGGCGACTCCGGCCGCAGATACAGCGTCACCGGAAACTTCGGCGCCGCAGCCAGCGGTCGAGACTCCGGCTAAGCGTACTTACACCGTTCCAGCCGGAACAAAGGTTTTGCTGCAGTTGCGCAGCTCAGTGAATACCAAGTCCGCCAAGCCGGGCGACGGGGTCTATCTTACTTCCGCCTTTCCGGTGGTCGTAGGCAACCGGGTCATGATTCCATCCGGCGTTTACGTACAGGGAATTGTGGATCGAGTGGTGCGCGCCGGCCATGTCAAGGGCAAGTCGCAACTGGATATGCACTTTACCTCGATGATCTTCCCCAACGGCACCGTGGTCGAGATCCCAGGGATGGTCAACAGCCTGCCCGGCGCGAAGAAGCAGTCCGTCAAGGAAGATGGCGAAGGAACGATCGAGCAGGCTCCGGATAAAGGGCGCAATGCGGCGGAGACGGCGAAAATCGCCATCCCTACGGGCGCTACGGTCGGCTCCATCGGCGGCCTTGGCGCCGGTCATCCCATCGAGGGCGGTTTGGTGGGCATTGGCGCGGGGCTGGCTACAGTCGGGATTGTTTCGCTTTTCACACGCGGCGCCGACGTCGAAATCCCCAACGGAAGCCAGATTGAGATGGTGCTGCAGCGCCCGCTGCTGCTGGAAGACGCCAATCTCTCAGCGACACCGCCAGACAGTACAGCGGATCTTGTGCCTGCCGCCAACCAGCCGCGGCCCATGGGAAAACCCAGCGTCCATCGCGAACAAATCCTTTGTCCCCCGGGAAGTCTAGGCTGCGAGTGAACTTCCGGGTAAACTGAAAAGAGGATGCAAAGTGAGCTGACTCCAATTCGTCCGGAAGGCTCTCCCGAAGCGGAAACCGCTTCCGCTGGGCCGGAAACTACCCAGCAAGCCGAAATTGTGTTTCGTCCAGAACCGCAAGCCAGTGGCTGGCGCCTCTGGATGCGCGATCTTCTCTTTTCCGCTGCCGCTTCCGTGCTGATTATCACGTTTCTCTATCAGCCTGTGCGCGTCGAGGGCACGAGCATGCTGCCCCGGCTGGTGGACCAGGACCGCCTCTTTATCAACAAATTTGTGTATCACTTTGAGGCGATCAATCGCGGCGATGTGGTGGTCTTTCACTATCCGCGCAATCCTCAACTGAGCTACATCAAGCGGGTTATTGCAATCCCCGGCGACCGGTTGCTGATCGACCGCGGCCAGGTTTACGTCAACGGCAAGGCGCTGGACGAGCCTTATGTTCCCCAGCAGTATCGAGATACGCGCTCGCTGGACCCGATGGTGATTCCTAAAGATGAGTATTTCGTTCTGGGCGATCATCGCTCCATCGCCTCTGACAGCCGGGAATTTGGCACGGTGAAGCGCGACCTGATCTACGGCAAAGCGTCCTTTATCTACTGGCCTACGCAGGATGTCGGCGTGGTGCGCTGACGCCACGAAACCTGATAGAATCGATTGAATCCACTCCTGGGAGACGCGATGCAGGCGACTCTTGCGCTCGAAGACGGGCGCATTTTTGCGGGCGAAGGGTACGGCGCACCAAGTGAAGCCTTGGGCGAAGTGGTCTTCAATACTTCACTGACTGGTTACCAGGAAATTGCGACTGACCCCTCTTATGCGGGCCAGATCGTGGTCCTTACCAATCCTCAAATTGGAAATTACGGCACCAATCAGGCCGATAACGAGGCTGCCAAGCCTTATATCGAGGGTCTGATCGTGCGCGAGTTTTCGCCTGTCAGCTCCAACTGGCGCTCGGAGCAGGTGACGGATGAGTACATGGAACGCTATACGGTTCCGGTGCTGGCCGAGATCGACACGCGCGCGCTGGTGCGGCATCTGCGCACGCATGGCGTGATGCGTGGCGTGATTTCGACGGCCGAGACGAATCCGGAGAAGCTGGTGGCTAAGGCGCGCTCCATTCGCAAGATGGATGGGACCGATCTGGCGCGGGTGGTCTCTACGAAGCGTTCCTTTGAGTTTGACGATCGGGATAGCCGCAATCAGTCCGGCGACAAGCTGCTGATTCCGAATAACGAGGAAGAGACCGGCAAGCCTCAGCTTCATGTGGTGGCTTACGATTTCGGTATCAAGCTGAACATTCTGCGGATGTTGACGCGCGAGAATTGCCGGGTGACGGTGGTTCCGGCGGAGACGCGTGCGGAGGAAGTGCTGGCGCTGAAGCCGGATGGGGTTTTCCTGTCGAATGGGCCGGGAGATCCGGAGCCGGTGGATTATGCGGTCAAGGCTATCCAGGAGATGATGGGGCGGACGCCGATTTTTGGGATTTGCCTCGGGCATCAGCTTACTGGACTGGCGCTTGGCGGCAAGACGTACAAGCTGAAGTTTGGGCATCATGGCGGGAATCATCCGGTCAAGAACATGACCAATGGCAAGGTGGAGATTACGGCGCACAACCACAACTTTGCCGTCGATCCGGACTCGATCAACGCGAATGAGGTTGAGTTGACCCATGTGGATCTGAACGACAACACGCTGGAAGGGTTGCGGCATAAGACGCTGCCGCTGTTCACCGTGCAGTACCATCCGGAGGCTGCGCCGGGGCCGCATGATTCGCACTATCTGTTCAGGGATTTTCGGAATTTGATGGATGAGTGGAAGGGATGAGGCGATGGCTCCCAATCCTGGCTGTGATTGCGGGGTTGGGGAGTTTTATTTCCTGTAAGCGCGCCCCTGAAGCGCAGGCCAAGCCGGCTGTCGAATTGCCGAAGCCGTCTGCTCCTGCACCCAAATCGCCGCAACCCGAAACAGTGCCGACGCCGGCAGAAACTTCAGCCGCGAACGAGGTCGATCCGTTTACGCGCTACCTAACGGTCGAGAACGCACACGGCCACCAACCTGCCTTGACAAGATTTGCCACCGAATGCGGGATCGATCTGGAGGCTGTCAAGGCTAACTATGCGCAAAGGCCAGGAGATACCTGGAATATAGGTCCGGATTTGTCAAAAGCAAAGGACGATCAGGAAACGGATTTTTACGGAACGGTCGGGGTCCTGCATCAATCGGACTTGATTCTTGTGGAGCGATGGGGAATGGAACTGGATACGGGAAACTATTATCGGTTCCTCCTTTGTCTGAACAAAAAGCAAATCACCGTCGCAGAGACGGCGAGTTGGAGTATGGCGGGTTTCAGCGACAGCCCAAACGACACTTCATGGGGCTATGAGCGTCGATGGAGGCTGGGGCAATCTGGGAAGTTGGAGACCGAGCTGATCCGATACATCGATCTTGATGAGAAGCCGATTCCGCCGCCTAAGCTGGATGCTGAAACGCTTAAGGACGTGAAGGAAGAAGTTGTAGCCGCGAAAACCTGGGCTGATCTGGAACTGCCCGGCCGGTTGCTGCAATAAGCGTTTTTGTTTTGAAAGGGCGCGGCTTTAGCCGCGCCGCTTAGCGTAGGAACAATCCGGGCTTTAGCCCCTGAGGGAATGCAATGATACCGAAGCGTGAGCCTGCCATACACTATGGGCAGACCTACTTCGTCACCTCGAACACCGCGGAGCGCCGGCTGTTCTTTCGCCAGGAGCGCTGGGCAAAGCTTTTTCTTGAAGTGCTTTATGGGTATCGTCCGGAGCGATATCTTTTGCATAGATTTGTGCTGATGCCGGATCACTTTCATATTCTCATTACCCCGGCGGAAAGCCTCGAACGGTCTCTGCAATGTCTCAAGGGCGGTTTTTCGTTTCGCGCGAAGCGGGAGTTTGGCTGGATTGGCGGCGTTTGGGTTGCGGGGTTTTCGGATCATCGGATTCGCGATGACGAGGATTATCGGGTGCATCTTGGGTACATTGAGCGGAATCCGGTGAAGGCTAAGATTGTCGAGACGCCAAATCAATATCCGTATTCGTCGGCGAACGGACAATTCGAGTTGGACGCATTCCCTCAGGGGCTAAAGCCCGGAGGTTTTTGTGGTGACCTTGGCGGCGCGGCTAAAGCCGCGCCCTTTCAAAGCAAGAACGACGAAGCGAGCGCGAAGCAAAGCGAGTGAAAAGCGCAGAGCCGGGACAATGAATCGAGCGCAGAGCAAAGACAGTGAATCGAGCGCCGAGCAGGTAAGAATGAATCGAGCGCGCGGCAACAATGGCGAAGCGATCGCACAGTAATAACGCATTACCAAGTTGGAAGTAAGGAAAAAAGAAGAAGACATGCCACGCAGAAATGACATCCAGAAGATTCTTGTGATTGGCTCCGGGCCGATTGTGATTGGCCAATCGGCGGAGTTTGATTACTCCGGTACGCAGGCTTGCAAAGCGCTTATGGCGGACGGCTATGAAGTGGTGCTGGTGAACTCCAATCCGGCTTCGATCATGACGGATCCCGAGTTTTCGCATCGCACTTACATTGAGCCGCTGACGCTATCCTATGTTGAGGAGATTATTCGCGTCGAGAGCGCGATGATGCCAGCGGGGTCGGGCAAGTTCGCTTTGCTGCCGACAGTTGGCGGGCAGACGGCCCTGAATCTCGCGGTCGAACTCGCCGATGCCGGGATTCTCGACAAGTATGGCGTGGAGATGATTGGCGCCAAGCTTGAAGCGATCAAGAAGGCAGAGGACCGGCTGCTTTTCAAGGACGCAATGGTTCGCATTGGCCTGGAAGTCTCGAAGTCCATGCTGGTGAACAATCTGCGCGACGGGATGGATTTTGCGCAGAAGAACGGCTTCCCGGTGCTGATCCGGCCAAGCTTTACACTGGGCGGATCGGGCGGCGGTATTGCTTACAACCGCGAGGAGCTGATCGAGATTCTCTCGAACGGGCTCAATCTTTCGCCGGTGCATGAGTGCTTGATTGAAGAGTCGGTGCTGGGGTGGAAGGAATATGAGCTTGAGGTGATGCGGGATCTGGCGGACAACGTGATCATTGTCTGCTCGATTGAGAATTTCGATCCGATGGGCGTTCATACGGGCGACTCGATTACTGTCGCTCCGGCGCAGACGCTTACCGACCGCGAGTACCAGAAGATGCGCGACGCGGCGATTGCCGTGATGCGCGAGATTGGCGTGGAGACGGGCGGGTCGAATGTGCAGTTTGCCGTGAACCCGGCGAATGGGCGCATGACGGTGATCGAAATGAATCCGCGTGTCTCGCGGTCTTCGGCGCTGGCTTCGAAGGCTACGGGATTTCCGATCGCGAAGATTGCGGCGAAGCTGGCGGTTGGCTACACGCTGGACGAGATCCCCAACGACATTACGCGCATGACGCCGGCTTGCTTTGAGCCGACGATCGATTATGTGGTCACCAAGATTCCCAAGTGGCAGTTCGAGAAGTTTCCTGGCTCGGATGAGACGCTTGGGCCGCAGATGAAGTCGGTTGGCGAAGTGATGGCGATTGGGCGGACTTTCAAAGAGTCGCTGATGAAGGCGCTGCGTTCGCTTGAGACTGGCAAGAAGACTGGGTCGGAGGAACTCGAACCGCGGCGGCTTACGCAGAAGCTGGTGACTCCGCAGCCGGAGCGGCTGAACTACATTCGCTTTGCCTTTGAGCGCGGGATGAGCGTGCGCGAAGTGGCGCGCTATACGGGGATGGATCCGTGGTTCCTCTACCAGGTGCGCGAGATCTGCGAGGGGCAGAAGCTGGCCGGTACGTTGACGCCGGAGACGGTGACGCCGACGCAGTTGCGCAAGTTCAAGCGGCTGGGGTTGAGCGATGAGCGGCTGGCGAACGAATGGGGGCTTGCGGGCCATGAGGGCATTCAGCAGGTGAGGGAACTGCGCTATGCGAATGGTATCCGGCCGATCTTCAAGCTGGTGGATACCTGCGCGGCGGAGTTTGAATCGCACACGCCGTATTTCTACTCGGCTTACGACGAAGAGGATGAGGCTCCTCCGACTTCGACGCGCAAGATCATCATCCTGGGCAGCGGGCCGAATCGCATTGGGCAGGGAATTGAGTTCGACTATTGCTGCTGCCATGCTGCGTTTGCGCTCAAGGAAGACGGTTACGAGACGATCATGGTGAATTGCAACCCGGAGACGGTTTCGACGGACTATGACACTTCGGATCGTCTGTATTTTGAGCCGCTTACGCTCGAAGATGTGCTGGCGATTTACGAGCATGAGGCGCAATCCGGCGCGGAAATCGGGATGATTGTGCAGTTTGGCGGGCAGACTCCGCTGAATCTGGCGCAAAGACTGCGCAAGGCCGGGGTGCCGATTATTGGCACCTCGCCGGAGTCGATCGATTTGGCGGAGGATCGCAAGAGGTTTGGCAAATTGCTCGAAGACTTACAGATTCCGCAGCCCTCCGGCGGCACGGCTACAAGCGTGGAAGAGGCGCTCGCGGTTGGCGAACGCATCGGGTATCCGGTGCTGGTGCGGCCGAGCTATGTGCTTGGCGGACGGGCGATGGTGATTGCTTACGACGCTAAGGAGGTTGCGCAGTACATGGCTACGGCGGTTGAATATTCCTCAGACCGGCCGGTGCTGGTGGATCACTTCCTGGAGTCGGCGGTCGAGGTCGATGTGGACGCGCTTTCGGACTCGGAAGATGTGGTGATTGCGGCAATCATGCAGCATATCGAGGAGGCCGGCATTCATTCTGGCGACTCTTCCTGCGTGCTGCCCTCGGTCTCCATCCGGCCGGAGACGCTGGAGACGATTCGCGCCTACACGCGCAAGCTGGCGCTGGCGCTCCAGGTGGTGGGGCTGGTCAACTTGCAGTTCGCGATCCAGCGCGATGCGGACGATAACGATCAGGTTTTTGTGATCGAGGTCAATCCGCGCGCCAGCCGGACGGTGCCGTACGTTTCGAAAGCTACTGGTGTTCAGTTGGCGAAGATTGCCGCGAGGCTGATGACTGGCCGCAAGCTCAAGGAGCTATTGCCGGAACAGATTGAATCTGGCGAGGATCTGGACCCCGGTCCGTACTTCTATGTGAAGTCGCCGGTCTTCCCGTGGAACAAGTTTCCCGGCGCGGACACTGTTCTCAGCCCGGAGATGAAGTCCACCGGCGAAGTGATGGGCGTGGCTGACAACTTCGGCGAGGCATTCGCCAAGGCGCAGCTCTCTGCCGGTCAGGTGTTGCCGAAGGAAGGAACGGTCTTCTTCAGCGTGAACGATCACGATAAGCCCGCGGCGACTGCGCTCGCCCGGCGGTATGTCGATCTTGGCTTCCGGCTTGTAGCTACGGAAGGGACCGCCAACGTGCTCGAAAAGGCTGGACTGATCGTCGAGCGGGTTTTCAAGGTGAAGGAAGGCCGGCCCAATGTGGTCGATCTTATCAAGGGCGACCGCATTCAGTTGATTATCAACACGCCGCGCGGGCAGGATACTTTCTTCGACGAGAAGGCGATTCGGCGCGCTGCGGTGCTGGCGCGGATTCCGACTATCACGACGATTGCGGCGGCACAGGCGGCGGCTGAGGGTATTGCCGCGATGCAGCGGCGGCACACGTCGGTGATTTCGCTGCAGGAACTGCATCCGGAGTTGGCGGTAACAGCAGGCCTCTAAGTTGAAGGCTCCGCCTGCTCCCGGAGCTCTCCTTCTCGCAGATAGAGGAAGAGTGGCAGCGCCAGAGAAACTCCCACGCATAGTACGGCAATCAGCGGGAGCCAACGCGCGACTCCGGTTAGCGTGGGCTTGTCGCCGCGTACGAAGACCATCAGCGTCACGGCGGATACAAACACGTCGATGCCGAAAAATGCGCTGACGCGATTGGCGAAAAGCTGCGCAAAGAAGAGTGAGAGATTGAGTCCGTTTGCCGCCAGCCACGGGAGAAACTGCCAGTAAGGTAGCAAGATACCCACGAAACAGAGGATCAGATACACCGTCTTGAGTTTCACCACGCCTCCTCAGCCAACACTCCGGATGAACCCAAGACGCGGAAAACCGGGCGACTGGTTCCCAACTCTTGAAATTATCAAGAAGAAATTCTTGATAGCGGGTGTATGGTGCGCTATCGCCGCTTCTTCAGCGCCAGCCGTGATCCGATTCCGTAGCCGATAAAGGCTACGGCAGGCCAGGTTCCGACCATACGGCCTTGGTTATCGATCAAGCCGCTGTCTTCGTTCAGGCTGAAGAAGGTCAGCCACAGCTTCTGCGATGCGTCGCAGTGGTAGCACTGGTTGGGGCCGGTGGGCATATCAAGAATCCAGAGGCAGATGATGAGAAACCAGATCATGCCCACGAGCCACATGTAGGGCGCCATATCGTTCTGCTTCCAGCGCGTGAAGAAGTTGCCGACCAGAAAGGGGACAGAAAACGAGAGCACGAGCGTTATCAGCACTGGGACGTAATCCGGCTTGGCCAGGGTAATGGCCGCCATCATGGCCGCCCAACTTCCCGCCGCCAGTACCAAATGAATCAGCATCCAGAGCGCCTGCTCGCCCAGCGTGGAGACGCGTTGCTCTTCTTCCAGAATCTCGATCTCGTCGCTTTCAACGGCCATGCGCGTCTACTCCGCTCAGTTCTTTACAGGTGACTAAAGTGTACGCGAAAGCGAGCTGCCACGGAATCCCGGTTTGGCGCCGGAGAGTGCCGAGATAGATTCGCTGGATTTTCAGGTTTCCTGGCAACTAAGAGGAAGCGATAAATGGATCGTGGGTGATGGCGGGAATCGTGGTTGGGTCTACCGCGGGTTTTTCGGCCGGTCCTTTTGCCGCGGCGCCCTGCTCCAACTGCGGCGATGCCTCGGTCAGAGTGCCCGGCTTTCCGGCAAATTCCCGGAAGATGCGATTCGGATCGCCCGGCAGCAAGGCATTTTCTTCGAGCGCAATCCGCACCCTTCTGCGGAACTCGCGAATTGGGCCATATTGCTTGGTGGCCTGCGTCTTGAAGACCACGGGATAGACCACCTGGGACCCGGTGATCGAATCCACGCCCAGCACCTCGGGGTCTTTCAGAAAGACATCGGAAAACGCCTTATCGTTGCGAATTTCCATGGCAATCTTTGTGAGCAGCGGAACCACTTTGTCCGGCGAAGCGGAAAAGTCGACCGAGACATTCACGGTTGCAACGGAATAATCCCGGCTTAGATTCGCTACCGTCGTAATCTGGGAATTCGGCACCACGTAGAGCGTTCCGTCGCCATCGCGCAGCTCTGTGCGGCGCAGGCTCATGGACTCGACCGTGCCGGTCATGCCCGTCAGCCGCACCGTGTCGCCGACGTTGAATTGATCTTCGATAACGATGAGCATTCCATTCAAAATATCTTTCACGATGGTCTGCGCGGCAAGTCCCAGCGCTATGCCGGCCACGCCTGCGGAAGCCAGCAGCGGCCCCAGGTTGACTCCCAGGATGGTTAGCAGTTGGAGTGCCGTCAGCGTCCACAGAATGGCATTCAGGGTGGTCCTCAGGATCCCGGCGAAGGTTTTGACCTGCGAGTGGCGTCCCGGACTCTTGTCCCGATGGTCGGCGACAAACACCATGCGATTGGTCGCACCGGCAATGATGCGGCTCAGCACCAGCGCGATCACTGCGATCACGACCATGTGCGGCAGCTTGGTGTGGACAAACTCCTGGCCGTCCGCGATCCATTCGTCCAGAATCTTTCCCAGGAACCGGCCTTCCGCGAAGATGCCGGTTCGGATCATCAGGGCAAAAACCACCATAGTCACATCCTCTATTTCTTTCTATACTGGGTCGAGCGAACGAGCTGCCCCCATTCGGACAGGTTCACTGGGATGCCAGCCGGAAAGCTGAAGTTCATGCGCAAATTCAATCTCAGCCCCATCCTAACGCCTGCCGCTCCGTCTGCAAGGCTGATACGGAGTGCGGCGTTTCTCGCCGCGATGGCTGCGGTTCCGCTCACCGCCGGTGTTTCCAGCGCCCAGCAGACGGCAGCGCCGCAGATCCCAATGCCCGATGCGTCGGGCATCTCGCCCAGGTCAGGACTGGATAGCCGCGCCAACGATCCTGCGACTCAGTTAGCCAACGAAAAGCGCGCCAGGGAACTCAACATCCTGCGTCAGAAAGAGATGACTTCCGACGCGGCTCGGTTGCTGCTATTGGCTACGGAATTGAAGTCCAACCTCGATACGGGCGGAAAGAGTGCGTCCTCGCTTGACCTGGTGCACAAAGCTGAGCAAATTGAGAAACTCGCGCGGAACGTACGCACGCGCATGACCGAGGCGGTGGGCAATTGAAGGGAAAGTCTGTGGGTCGCGGAAGGCAGATCGGGAAGGAATTTGCAGCTTGCCTGGCTCTGGCGGCCATTTGCGCGTTTAGCGGCCATACATGTTTGGCGCAAAGCCCCGATCCGCCGGCAAAATCAGATACCGTCCAACAAAAGAAAGATCAGTTGACTGCGGATACCGCGAAGCTGTTGAAGCTGGCCGCTGAGCTTAAGGTAGCCGTGGACAAGACCACCAAGGACCAGCTTTCCATCACCGTGATCAAAAAAGCTGGCGAAGTAGAAAAGCTGGCCCATAAGGTGCGTGATGAGATGAAATTGCTACCCGCCAGTTGAGGCAGCGGTGATCGAATCGGTTTGTGCTCCGAGCCCTTTGCCCTTATACAAAAAGCGGCGCAAGGACCAACGTAACGGTAGCCAGCAGTTTGATGAGCACGTGCAGGCTGGGGCCGGCCGTATCCTTGAACGGATCGCCGACGGTGTCGCCCACGACAGCGGCTTTATGTGCGTCGGAACCCTTGCCGCCGTATGCCCCGGTCTCGATGAACTTCTTGGCGTTGTCCCAGGCGCCGCCGCCATTGTTCATCAGCATGGCCAGCAGGATTCCGCTGATGGTTCCCACCATCAGAAACGAGGCAACCGCTTCTGCCCCGGACAGGTTTACCAGACCCGACATCGCTGCCGGCAAGTCGGTAGAACTTTTCAAATGGAATTTGGTGCTCAGGTGGCGGAAGGTGACTCCAATCACGACCGGCATCAGCACAGCGAGCGCACCTGGCAATACCATCTCCTTCAGTGCCGCGCCGGTGACGATGTTCACGCACCGCGCGTAGTCCGGCCGGCTTGTGCCGCTCATGATCCCGGGGTTCTCCTTGAATTGCGCGCGCACATCTTCGATTACCTTTTCGGCCGCGCGGCCCACCGCGCTGATGGCCATGGAAGAGAAGAGATAGGTCAGCATGGCTCCCAGCAGTGCTCCCACAAAGACTGGAACGCTGGCCAGGTTCACGTTGGAAAAGCTCCAGTCCGCCGGTAAAGTGAATCCCGCAGCTTCCACCCGGTGCTGGACGATGTTGTGAATCGTCTCCAGGTACGCCGAAAAGAGCAGAAACGCAGCCAGCGACGCCGATCCGATGGCGTAGCCCTTGGTCAGCGCCTTGGTGGTGTTTCCGGCTGCATCGAGGCGGTCTGTGCGGTCGCGGACCTCGTGTGGCTGGTTGCTCATCTCGGCGATTCCGCCCGCATTGTCAGTGATCGGCCCGAAGGTGTCCATGGCCAGGATGTAGGCTGCGCTCGACAGCATGCCCATGGTGGCGATTGCCGTGCCGTAAATGCCCTTGGCGTAGTCGGCGATTCCGGCGGCGTCTTCCAGGCCGCGCACGCCGAAATAGTAGCTCAGCAGCAGGGCGCCGCTGATCACCAGCGCCGGCAGGGCTGGCGTCTGCATGCCAACTGCCAACCCGGTGATGATATTGGTCGCCGGCCCGGT
>Ga0182012_10002004_pt1 | contig 22232 bp, 14 predicted proteins | sample 612S2SmetaG_FD_120486 | JGI IMG/M metagenome (GOLD analysis project Ga0182012, IMG submission 120486) | Permafrost microbial communities from Stordalen Mire, Sweden - 612S2S metaG | ecosystem: Environmental > Terrestrial > Soil > Wetlands > Permafrost | place: Sweden: Stordalen | collected... | reverse complement strand
TCCATCTCTGGCCGCGTAGCCGACCCTCAAGGCAGTGTCGTTCAAGGCGCACATATCTCCATTCAGGACGTGGATACGGGCGTCATCACGACCGCAGTCACCAACCAGTCCGGCGAATTCATCGTCACGGCCCTGCCGCCCGATCACTACACAATCATCGTAGAATCGGCGGGTTTCGACACCGCGAACGTCCCCGCATTTGCGCTCGATATCGATCAAAAAGCGCGCTTCAACATTCCCATGAAGGTGGGCGCCGTTTCGACGAACGTTGTGGTGAACGACTCCGCACCCGTTTTGCAACTGCAGGGCGCTGAGACCGGCCAGGTAATCGGGACGAGAGAGATCGAAGACCTGCCGCTCGACGGCCGCAATTTCACCAGCCTCATGCTACTGGTGCCCGGTGTGGGCAGCGGCGGCGGCGGCAATAATCTGAACCTATCGGTCAACGGCCAGCGCGAGTTCTCTAACTCCGTTCAGATCAACGGCACTGAAGTCACCGGCAACCGCAACAACGATACCAACATGGTACCGAGCCCAGACGCGTTGCAGGAGTTCAAGATGGTCACGTCCTCCTATGCCCCGGAGATTGGCCGCGCCTCCGGCGGTTCAGTACTGATCCAAACCAAGTCAGGCTCCAACGCTAATCATGGCAGCGCCTATTTCTTCTATCGCCCCACGGCGACGGCGGCTAATCCAGCGGTTTCTCCGTCGGGCACAGTGCCCGCGCTGCAGCAAAAGATCTACGGTGCAACTTTCGGCGGGCCAATCAAGAAGGACAAGGCGTTCTTCTTCCTCGCATTCGAGGGTACCCGGCTGCAGAACAACTTCTCGTACTTTGACAACACGCCGACGGTCAATCAGGTGAAGTTCGACAGCGCCGGCGACGCCGACCTCTCCGGGCTCACCGACCCTGAGTCCGGAAACCAGATTCCGATCTTCAATCCGTTCTTTTTCGAGAACAACTATTACAGCGAGCAATTCCCGAACAATCTCATTCCAGCTAACATGGTCAGCCCGGGCGGCAAGCAGATTCTGCTCAACCTGTTTCCCCAGCCTCTCAACACAAGCCCCGGCGTAACTGCCTTCTATGAGAATTTTCCGGTGAGCCAGGCGTACACCGACAACAACAACGTAGGCAACCTGCGAATGGACTACACTCTCTCACCGAAGGACCGCATCTACCTCACATACGATGCCGAGCAGGGAGACACTTCCACCGCCGACCCCTACGCCGGCCACATCCCCGTGAAGAATGGCGGCAGCGGCGATAGCGGCGACCTGACCAGTTTCGAAAACAACGTCATCGCTCTAAAGTCCGACCACGTTTTTTCGGCGAACCTGCTCAACGAGGCAGGCGTCAGTTATTTCCTTTCCACAGTGTCGCAGAATAGCCCGCTGGCCGGCAGCATGCTCGCGAACACATGGAACATTCAAAACGTCGTGATTCCAGGCTTCCCATCCACCAACAACCTGCCGCAAGTTCAGTTTGGCACCGGACCGACAGCGGGCGGTTCTACCTACAAGCCTCTCACTTTCCGGGATGTGAACCTTAGCTTCGTTGAAGCGCTGACCTGGACGCGTGGCCGGCACAATGCGAAGTTCGGCTATGAGTACAGGCATCTGAACTCCCATCCGAATTTCTCACTTTTCCCAACTCCGTACTGGTACTTTGGCGGCCCAGGTCAGGCGCTTACAAGCGATCCTGACTACGGCTTCTACGATCCAAACTCCCTTTACTACAACGGCGGCAGCGAAATTGCCGACCTCCTACTCGGTGTGCCCGAGGTTGCATATCAGGGCCTTCAGCTTACCAACGCAAGCACAACGGCTAACGAGCACAGCTTTTATCTTCAGGACTACTGGCAGGTCACGCCAAAGGTGAATATCACCTATGGCCTTCGCTACGAGTACCAACAACCTTATGTGGAAGCCAACAACAATGAGGCCAACTTCGACATCAACACGCTCCTGATCAACCTTGCCGGGCGTGGGGGCAATCCGCGGTCGCTGGTGAACTCGAACACGAAAGACTTTATGCCGCGTGTTGGATTGAGTTATCAGCTTCTGCCAACCTGGGTGCTACGGGCCGGCTTCGGCATCTTCTATTCGCCGGAGAACGATGCGCGCGAGGACATTCTGACGAAAAACTACCCGTTCTTCACCCAGCAGGCTTTTTACAACAGCGACTACTACATTGGGTACATTCTCGATTCAGGCTCACCCCGCTCCACATCCATCACGATTCCCAGCGGCGCTTCCAGCATTGATTTGACAAAAGTAGCCGGCGGCAATTCTCAGACCGTGTACTCCGAGCCAACCGACTTTCCAACTGCATCCTCGCGGAACTACAACCTGACAGTCGAGAAACAGTTGGGAAGAGCCACTTCAGCCGAAATCGGTTATGTCGGTGCGAACACGCGGAACCTGTCCTATTCGGTGGGCAACTACAACGTCAACAATCACCTTTCGTCGGCGATCGGAAATGTTCAGGCATTGATGCCGAGCGGCTTCAGCAACTACGACTCTCTCCAGGCCAAGATCAATCGCAGCTTCCAGAACGGGTATAGCATTCTGGGCTCCTACACCTACGCGCATGGCCGCGACAACGGACCAGCCCCCTTCGATCTGGGGAAGGGTGGCAACTATCCACAGAGCCCGTTCAACCTGGTCGCGGAGTACGCTAACTCCGACACCGACTTACGCCATCACTTTTCCGCAAGCCAGATCATCGAGTTGCCCTTCGGCCACGGGAAGCACTGGCTATCGAACGCCACCGGAGCAACCCAGTCGATCCTGGGCGGATGGCAGTTGAACAGCATCACCACGCTGCAAACCGGCAAGCCATTCAATGTGATCAGCAACGGTGAAAACAAGTACTATCCGGGATTGCGGCCCAACCTCACCGGAAGCGCCAAACAGGGGCACCCGACAACTTCGGAGTGGTTCAACACGAAGGCCTTCTTAATCCCCTCGGGCCAGGCTGCTTCCACCAATCCTGGGAAAACCCTGATCACGGGCGATTCTCCGCGCAATCCCCTTTATGGCCCCGGCTACACGAATGAAGACCTATCGCTTTTCAAGGTTCTCACTTTGCCGAAAGAGATGAAGTTCCAGATTCGCATCGAGTCCTTCAACCTGCTCAACACGGGCCACTACGACAACCCTGTCGGCGACATGAATGCCGGCGCAAAATTCGGCACCATTCAGGGTGGATACTATCCACGTGTGATGCAATTTGCAGGACGGCTCACCTTTTGAAGCAAGGAAGAAACTTCACGGTTTCTCGTGAGTTATTCGTGTTACGGTCCTGGTATCGCTGCCGCTGAGTAACCGCCGCCACGGCAGCGATAGACTGGTCCGCACCCACTTTGCTGCACCCTGAACACTGTGCCGGACCGGCCGCATAGGAGATGCCAAAATGAGGGTGCGCTTGTCTCGATTTCTGTTTTCTTTACTTGCGACGGGCGGCTGCGCATTCGGTCAGGCTATCCATTATCTGGATTGCAGCGCCGGGAGCGATGCGGCAGACTCGCTCACGCCGAGGACAGCATGGCGTAGTGTCGCGAAGGCAAGCGCCTTCACTTATCAACCGGGAGACAGTCTTCTGCTCAAGCGCGGCGCCCGATGTGAAGGCATGTTGTGGCCCAAAGGCTCGGGCACTGAGCAAACACCTATTCACATTGCCGCATACGGACAGGGAGCTTTGCCGATTATCGTGGGCGGCGGAGAGTCGGCGGGGCTGAGGCTCAACAATCAGCAGTACTGGGAGATCGAGGACCTTGAAGTCGTTGGCGGCTCGCCGTACGGGATTCACATCGGCGGCTCCGCGCCGGAGATGCGCCACTTCAGGATTACGAATGTGGTGGTTCACGATGTGACAGGCACGCCACTTACCAAGGACTCAGGGCTGTTGGTGATTGCTCCGGACGACAATGCAAAGAGCCGCATCGACGACGTGATTGTGGATGGAGTGACCGCCTACGGTACTTCGGAATGGGCGGGCATCATCGTGAATGGCGCAGGATTTGATGCGGCCGATGGCCAGAATCGCGGCGAGCATATCGAGATTCGGAACTCCGTGGTTCACGACGTGGCGGGCGATGGCATTCTGCTGGCGCGTGTCGCGCATGGCGTGCTGGAGCACAACGTTGCCTGGTACACCGGCATGCAGGAAAAAGAGACAATCGGAACGCCCAACGCCATCTGGGAGTGGCGGTGCAAGGACTGCCGCGTGGAATACAACGAAGCCTATTTCACTGATTCGCCGGGCGTGGATGGCGGCGCGTTCGACATCGATTATGGCGATGAGAATAATTATCTCGATCACAATTTCGGTCATGATTCGCAGGGCTATTGCATCTCTGTCTTTGGAGCAGAAGGAATGAGCGGAAATTCGGTTGATAGTCAGGTCCAACATAACACCTGCATCCACAATGGCCGCAGTCCGCGCCTGTCGAAAAGGCAGGGGGCAATCTTTCTCTATACGTGGAATGGAGGCAAGCTCGATGGTGTTGAGATTGCGAACAATACCATTGTGTGGGATCCCGCGGTGCGCGTACCTGCATTTCAATCGACTGCCGAATTCTCGGGCAATCACGCCAATCGATTTCGAGACAACACAGTGATCTCTGTGTCGCGGTCGTTCGTGTCGTCGAGTGCCGGCGTCCAGTTTTCCGGCAACCATTATTGCGCGCCCGACTCGGCCGCCGCATCCTCCACAACAGAATCAGACCCTGCTGCGAACAAACCCGATGAAATGTGCGGCTGCCTCACTGAGTTGCTGCGAAAAACAGCGGTACCTGATCCCAACGTAGCCTCCGCCCGTCCAATGGTCTTCGCTCCAGGCGGTCACTGGAAGCTGGTCTCTCTGCTTGCTGCTCCTGGAGACCGGGTTGCAGGAGATTCGGGAGCAGCCGCATCGCGGAGCCAAATGGTTCTGATCGAGAGCATGATGCGCCAGTTTGGAAGCCTTGGCCTGGAAAGCGTCGTTGTTCCCGAGCATGCCATCGCGCAGGACGCGCTGGAACAGTGGCGTGTGGATTGGAACATTGACTCGGCAGTCGAGATCGACGCGACCGACGCAATCGGATTGCGCAAATTCCTGAACTCACCCAAAGCGCCGCTGCTGCTTGTCTCTCAGGCCGGTCAGGTTGCTGCAAACTGGCAATATCCAACAGCGCCGGCGGATGTATGGCTCCAGATTGAAAGCCATCTGGGTGCGCCGGCAGGAGCGCAGCAGATGCCCGCATGCCAGAACTCGATGGAGGCCCGATGATTCGTGAGCGCATCGGCATCGCATTACTCGTCTGGCTCGCGATGGGCGCCACGTGCATTCATGCCCAGGAATTGGCACTCCATGATGGCGACCGGGTCGTCTTCTATGGCGACAGCATCACGGCTCAGCGTCTTTATACGCGTTTTGTTGAAGACATCTTCCTCACCCGCTACCCGCAGATGCACATTACGTTCTGGAACGCGGGAGTCCCGGGCGACACTGCTTACGGTGGCTATACCGGTGATACGTCAACGCGGTTGAGGCGGGACGTACTTCCCCATCGGCCAACGGTGATCACCATCATGCTGGGGATGAACGACGGCTACTACATGGACTTCAACCCGAAGTATCTTGATGTCTTCAAGACTGGTTACGCCAAGCTGCTGGATAGCCTTCAACGCGAATCGCCTGAACCGAAAATCCTACTCATCTCTCCCACCCCTTACGATGAAGTCACGCACGGCACGGAGTTCGCACGCTACAGCGATACGGTGAGCCGCTATTCCGCTGCTGTGAAAGAGCTGGCAGTATCGTCGCATCTCGGTCTCAGCGATTTCAATCAGGTTGAAACGAGCCTGCTGAATGCAGGAACACAGAAGAACACCTCGCTGGCGGCATTGCTTGTTCCGGACCGCATCCATCCCTCAGAAGCGTCGCATTGGGTGATGGCTGCCGCCCTTGCGCGCACGTGGGGAGTGTCGCCGATTATAAGCAGCGTCGAGATTGATGCCGCAGTTGCAAAAACGATCGCAGTCGAGAATTCGGAGGTGGCCGATCTCAAGGCGGCCGAAGAAAAATTGCAGTGGACGCAGACAGACAAGGCCCTGCCGCTGCCATTGTCGTTGGACGATGCAATGATTCAGTTTGTTCTTGGCATCTCCGGATTGGAAGAGATGGATCAGCAGTTGCTTCGTGTGAGTGGTTTTCCCGAGGCGCGATACACGCTGAAGATCGATGGGAAGAGCATCGCTTCATTCACGCGGGAACAGCTATCGTCTGGCGTCAATCTCGCAGTCTATGCCACGCCGATGGAAAGCCAGGCGCGGGGCGTGGACGGAATCGAGCTGAAGCGAACAAGATTGGACGAGGCGCACTTCATTCTGGCGATTGAGAATCCAAAGATTTCAAACGATGCGGATGCAACCCGCGCGATAGAAGCAAAGGACGCGGCCCTTGCCGCGGAACAGCGCGCTGCAGCACAGCCAAAGCCGCATCGGTTTGAACTTTCTCCGGAGTGAAACGCAGCCAATCGGAGGGGACCTTTGAAGCCGACTCGACCTTCATTCGATTCCGAGCGACGCATGCTTCTCGGTGGCCTCGCAGGCGCGATCATTGCTGGGGCTATGCCGGGCTCCGCTCCGCACCTCTTTGGGCAAGAGTTTCCATCAGGCGGCCCGGCGCCCGCTCGCGATGAGGTCGAACGTATGCTGAAGCCGCTTTTCAGCACGAACGACCCGGCAATCTGGCAGTTGCTCACGGATGCGTATTCCGACTGCGTGCTTGGCAAGATCAGGCCACCCGATCCGCCCCTCGCGCACAGTTGGATCGTCCCCGGGGGCGGCTATTACGCACAGTGGCTCTGGGACACAATGTTTGTACTCGACTTGCTCTCCATCCTCCCTGGGCAGCAGGAGACAATTCGTGGCGTCTTCCAGAATTACTGGGACTTCCAGCAAAGGTGGAACGGCGCGAAGCCCGCATTCATGCATGGAATGGTCGCGAATTTCATGGCGCCGTTTGACGCACCGGCGGAACGCCAAGGCAAGCGGTGGAGGACGTTTCCCGCCTACTCGCAAGCGCCTCTGCTTGCCTGGGGTATGGAACGGGTTTCCCTGCGTAATCACGATACGGAGCTTCTCCATGCCGGGCTTCAGCCTTTGGAGGATTTTCATGAATGGTACTGGCGCGAGCGCGATGTGACTGGATGCGGCCTGATTGGTGTCGGCGCATATAGCGGGGACGCGCAGCACGCGCGCTATGAAACATACGACCGAGAGGTCGATCTCGATGACCTGCACATGACCCCTCATCCAGGCCGCGGTGCCGGCCCGCGGAACGGCCCATGGTATGGCGATATCCTCATACCTGCGAACACGGCCTATCTGCTGTTGTCGGAACTTTCATTGGTCCGTATGGCCACCGTCGTCGGCAATCATGCCATGGCCGCGCGTCGCAAGGCACGTTACGGCAAGGGTGCGCGAGCCATGCGCGTCCACATGTGGTCGCAGGAGCTGGGCTGTTTCCTTGCGGTAAAACGCGACACACTGGCCATGATCCCATCCCCGACGGTGGGCGGCTTCATGCCGCTGTTGGTGCGCGTGCCCACGGCTGCGCAGGCGGCGTCCATGGCCTCGATGCTTACCACTCCCGCGTGGGCCACGCAGTTGCCAATCCCCACCGTGGCCACCAACAACCCCCGCTATATGTCTTCCGAGTTCTGGCGCGGAGATGTATGGCCTGCTCCCAACTATCAGATTGCGCAAGGGCTCGCAGCGTATGGGCATCGTGCCCTGGCAGCGCATATTGCTGACCTGACCGTCTCCAATGCGCTCAAGACAGGCATCTCAGAGCGGTACGACTCACGGACTGGCGTGCCACTCGGCGTGAAAGGCCTTGGCATGTCCGCCACAGTCATCACAATGATGCTCGACGGACTAACGAGTCGCTATGAACTGCACACCGTCCCGCCCATGTCCAGCGCTTCGATCCCGCCCCCGGGAAGAAAAGCGGATAGGAGTTAATGCGGTGTTTGCAAGGCGAATGCAGTTTTAGGAATGGGCTTAACGTCAGAATCATGTTCGACATGATATAGACGACCAGGCAAATCTTTGCAACTGGGTGAGGGTTGCCTTCCTTCAGCGGCTTGAAAGTGAACTGAAGCACACAGGGCAAGCCGCAATTCCAGATCGGCCACAGGCAACGATTTCGAGTTGCGGTTGGATTGCTATCCGTTCGTGCCGCACGGTGGCGCCGGGTTTCCGCTGCACGAGGGTCGCTTTCGGGAATCACCCTTGTCGCGACGAATCGAAAATCCTGGGGTCTACCTTCAGATGGAGCGCGCGCCCGTCTCGACCTACGATGGTAGTCCCATTTTTAGCACGCGCGGAGCTTCTCGGTTCCTCGGGCTGCACGCCGAGAAGCTAATGAAGTGGCGGCAACCTGATCAGGGTCCGGACTATATCCAGTCCGGTACTGGCGGACCGGTGAGATACAAACTCGATGCCCTCGTTGCATTGCGAGAGATCAACAAGGTCGTGGTAGGAGCAAAGCCATGACCGACACCAGTCATGCCATTTCCGGGGAGAGCACCACAGGCAACATCGTACCCAGGGTCACCCAGGACATTTACCAGCAAGCTGTTAGTGAGGAAAAGCGACTTGCCCAAGACCTGGTCTTCCGGAGTCTGCTGGAAGGAGGCTCGCCTCAGCACCCTTCAGCACCCTCGAAGACCACCTGAAAGAAGATGTCGCTTCCATAAACCATTGATTCTATTCTGTTTATGGCGGGGACGGCGGGGCTCGAACCCGCGACCTCTGCCGCGACAGAGGGCAAGTACTATAAGAATCATAGATTTACAGATCACTTTCCGACATCTGAATGAACCATAACTCCTTTAGAGAGCATAATGGCGATGAAATTGTACCTTTGTTTGTACCTTTCGCTCCCAAACTGGTCTGCCCGTCAAGGTTCGATTAACCGCTCGTTTCAGTTGAGCTGTAAGAGGACTGTCAATCGAGCAAGCCCTCTCCACATTCATTGCCGATCGCAATCTCACTCAATCACTCGTGAAGCCACCGCAGGCGATCTCCCCTCACCCTGCTGTACAGAGTTGAAAAGACCGTTTACACAAAAAGACTTACACCCTCAAAGTCAGCGCTGCACGCGAAGCTAGCCGAGATCGAATGTCCCCACCCCAAAACCTCCGTTCCACCAAAGCAATGACAGGCGGGCACAGTTTGATTCTTGGCCCGTGTTGCCGTTGTTCTCCACTTTGTGAGATCAAGTGCAGTGATTGCCGTCACATCTAGTACTGCGTGAGCTGGCTCACACTGTTCCTCCATGCAGCCTTCCAGGTTGTGATTTTAAACACCGAGGCCCATCAATGAATAGCAAATGGCGCTCTCTTCCCTTCGCCACTGTGTTGGCTGTCGTTTCGATGTTGGTAGTTCTATCCCTTCCACCCTCCGCAAGTGCCATTCCCGCATTTTCACGACGCTATGGCACCTCCTGCACAACCTGCCACTCGGATTTTCCCAAGCTCAATGATTTCGGCAAAGCCTTCAAAGATGCGGGCTTCAAGTTTCCCAAGGATGACGAATCTTTCCTGAAGGCGCCGCCTGTTCTGCTGGGTGCTCCTGCGCAAGCGGAACTGTGGCCGCACACGGTGTACCCGGGATCCATCCCAGGTCTGCTGCCGGTAGGTTTGCGCTACAACACCTACTACCAGCAAGTAAGCGCCAACCGCAACAACTTCAATTTGGCTCTTCCCGCTGGCACTGTTGGCAACTTCATTCCCAAGTCCGATTTTCAGCCTGGGTACTTCAGCATCTTCACAGCAGGCAACTTCGGCACCGGCATTTCGTGGTGGGTGGATGACGACATCAGTGTTGCCGGCGCCAACGCCAATGGCGCTTTGGGCGATGCCTACTTGAAATTCAATGACCTCAGTCGCTTCCTCAAGCTACCCAAAGACTCGCTCAACCTGCGCGCCGGCCAGTTTGAATTGGATCTTCCCTTCAGCCAGGCGCGCACCTGGAACCTGAGCGGATGGGACATCTTTAGCGAAGCCAATGTCGGAATTCAGAATGGGCTCGGCCCACAGCAGTTTGTCAACAACGGGTCCGCGCTCGAAGATGCGGCCAACGGTATCGAATTCAGTGGTGGCCACATTTACCAGGGCTACCACTATTCGGTTGCGGTGTTTGACCAAAACACAACGGGGTTAACCATCAGCCCACCGAACGTCGCGCCGCAGAACGCAGTTGCTTTCAATTCCGACGCGAACTTCAAGGACCTTTACGGCCGTTTCGTCTACCGCTTCAACCTGGAAAAGGACCCGGTGAGTCGCGATGACGTGCAGGCCGCGGGCGCAATGGGCCCAAGAGATCACACGTTCCTGGCGCTGGGCGCCTTCTACCTCTATGGGCGCACTGCGCAGCCTTTGAGCGGCGTACTCGCCGATGGCATTACGCCTACCGTACTCACTGCACGAGAGCCTTTCTACCGCATCGGTGGAGACGTCAACTTCAACTATCGCACCTTCAACGTCTTTGGTGTATATCTGGCAGCCCACGATCACAACCTCTTGCCGGTCACCGCGCCGGGAGCCGCTGGAGTCACCGGCTTTACGCCGGGAGCGGCAGCGACATTCAGCGGCGGGTTCGCTGAGGCCGACTACCTGGCTCTGCCCTGGGCCATGACCATCATGCGGTGGGATCAGGTCAAGTCGAGCGCGGACCGAATCAACTTCATTCAGTACGATCCGACCGCGCCACCAGGGTCTTCGTTTTTCTCGCCCTATTCGGCCACTCGAAACCGTTTCACACCCGGTGAGCAATTCCTCATCCACGCCAACATCAAGACCTCGATCGAATACCAGATCATGCCAAAGCAGATCGTCTACAACCCGGCAACCGGCCTGCCACTCACCGGGCCATTCCGGACTAACGCGCTGATTGTGGGGCTGGAATTTGCTTACTAGCGCACCACTCGGGAACACCGATTTTGCAACCAGGAGAACACATGAAAAAAATCGCTCTCGTAACAATCGTCATGACGGCACTCGGCACCGCTGCCTTTGCCGGCACCATTCACGGCAAGGTCTCCGGTGTTAGCGGCGAGTCCGTGGTATATGTTGAGGCCATCGCCGGCAAAACCTTCCCTGCTCCCACGCAACACATCACCATCGACCAGAAGGGCCTGATGTTTGTGCCGCACATTACGGCAGTCGCGCAAGGCACGACCGTCGAGTTCCTCAACAGCGACAGCGTCGCGCATAACGTGTTCTGGCCCTCCATCAGCGGCAACAAGAAGCTTGGGCACAACCTGGGCACATGGCCCCAGGGTCAAAGGAAGTCCTTCACATTCAGCGACCCCGGCGTCGTGTCTCTGCTTTGCAACGTCCACCCGGAGATGTCGGCCTACGTGATCGTTTCGCCCACGCCCTACTTCGCGGAGACGGACAAGTCCGGCGAATTCAAGATCGACAACGTACCGGACGGCGCCTACACCGTAACCGCATGGCACGAAGGAGCAAAGAACAAATCCAATCCAGTGAAGGTTGCCGGAAACACCACGGCGGACTTCACACTCAGCAAGTAAATCAAAGGGCGGAAGAGTCTTCCCTGGCCGCCCATATTCCCCATCCCCCAATGGGAGAGGTCCCGCATGTTGCAACGCTTTGTCGACAAAAAAGTTGACCGGGATTGGCTGAACACCAACTTTCCCTGCATGATGGCCTGTCCCGCGCACACCAATGCCGGCCGCTATGTCGAGCTCATTGCGGAAGGCGAGTTTGAAGAGGCCTATCGCATTGCACGCGAGCCAAATCCCATGGCCAGCATCTGCGGACGTGTCTGCGCGCATCCCTGCGAGACAGTGTGCCGCCGCGGAGAGATTGACAAACCGATCGCTATCCGGGCGCTCAAGCGATTCCTGACCGAGCGGTATGGTCCGGAGTCGCGACATCCCATCGATGTGAACGCCGGGCGCACACAACCAAAGCTTCCTTTTCGCATTGCCGTTGTGGGCGCTGGGCCGGTGGGGCTCTCTTCCGCACATGACCTTGCGCTGATGGGCTACGCCGTCACCATCTTCGAAGCATCGCAGGTGCCAGGCGGCATGCTCTACCTCGGCCTGCCCGAGTATCGCCTATCCCGCGATGTGGTGGAAGCACAGGTTCGCGAGATTCTCGCCACCGGTGATATCACACTGAAATTGAACCAGGCGGCCGGCCGCGATTTCACCATCGCCGATCTGCGGCGAGACTTCGACGCCGTTCTGATTGCGGTGGGCGCCCATCGTAGCCGCGACCTCACCATTCCAGGCGTAAATCTGGACGGGGTCTACAAGGGCATCGACTTTCTTCTCAACGTGAATCTCGGTTACCGGTTCACCATTGGCAAAAAGGTTCTCGTCATCGGCGGTGGCAACGTGGCTATGGATGTTGCCCGGTCCGCGGCCCGCGAGGTCCTGCGCCAACATGCAGGCGGCGTGGAGAACTTCGAGCCGTCCCAGGGAAGCATGGATGCGGTCGCCGCCCGCGAGATGATGGATGTTTCACTCTCGGCTTTGCGGCTCGGCGCGCAAGAGGTGCACCTGGTGTGCCTGGAGACGCGCGCTGAAATGCCCGCGGCACTTGAGGAGATTGAAGAGGCGGAAGAGGAAGGGATCATCATCCACCCTGGCTTTGGCCCAAAGCAGATCATTGGTGAGAATGGGCGAGCCGTGGCGCTAGAGGTGCTGAAAACCAAGTCGGTCTTCGATGCGAACCGGCGGTTTAGCCCGACTTTCTACGAGAACAGCGAAACGCTGCTTGCTTGCGACACGATCATCATGGCCATTGGCCAGGCGCCCAATCTGCAATTCCTTAGTGCGGAAGATGGAGTGGAAGTTTCACCGCGCGGGCTGATCGCAGTGAACCCTCAAACGCTGATGACTTCCGCTGCAGGTGTCTTTGCAGGTGGCGACTGCGTCTTCGGACCGCGCCTCATCATCGACAGTGTTGCCGACGGGAAGCGCGCGGCGGTGGGAATTGACGAGTTCCTGCGCGGAAAAGAACACCCTGCCCCGATTGTGGAAGTTGAGGTGCTTGAGCGCCACCGAATGCCGCTGAATCTTCTCGATCTGGCGCGGCCACCGATTCCGATGCTGCCGCTCAATCGCCGCACCGGAGTCACTGAAGTCGAGATCGGATTCGACGAGGAAGCCGCGGTAGCCGAAGCGCAGCGCTGCCTGCATTGCTGGGTCAATACCGTCTTTGAGGGCAACGCCGCGGACGCCACTCAATGCATCCTCTGCGGCGGGTGCGTCGACGTTTGCCCGGAAAACTGCCTGGAGCTTGTCTCGCTCGATCGAATTTCCTTCGACGAAGCGACCACGGGGCAACTCGCAGAGGTTCGCGATCTGCTAGGCGTTGAACTGGATGACATCAAGGCAGACGAGCTCGGGGTGATCGCCGGCTCGGCCATGCTGAAGGATGAGTCGCGCTGCATTCGCTGCGGACTGTGCGCGGCGCGTTGTCCCGCAGGCACCATCACCATGGAGTCATACAACCTTCTTTCCGCGGATCCAACCGGATTGATTTCCATTGAATCCATCGATCGTCCATTGCGTGCGAAACCTGCAATTGCAGGCGCGCTGAAGAGGTAATACATGTCCGACCACGCACTCAATACGCGGCAAGCACCTCCGGCGGAATTCGATCGAAGAGCCTTCTTCACAAAGATCGGGCTCGGATCGCTGGGCATCGCAGCCGCGGGCACAATCGTCTTCTCTTACGAGTATCTTTCGCCCAACGTCCTTTATGAACCATCGCCCATCGTCAACATCGGCAAGCCCCAGGACTTCGCATTGAATTCGGTGACCATGGACGTCAATGCGGCAATCTATCTGGTGCGCGCCGATGAGGGTTACTTTGCGCTCAGCATGGTATGCACGCACCTGGGCTGCCTGACTGCATGGAACCAGGACCTGGGAATCATCAAGTGCCCCTGCCACGGCAGCGAATTCACGCGCACCGGTCAAAAGATTGAAGGCCCCGCGCCCAAGCCTCTGCCCTGGCTCAAGACCTGGGTCAGCGACGAAGGCGACCTCATGGTCGACCGTTCCACCGACATTCCGCCATTGCAGTATTTGAGGATATGAGCATGCCCACCAAGGCCGACCAGATCATCGAACAAGTGCGCGCGAGCCGGGTGTGGCGATCGGTCTTTCGCAGCGGCACGGGTAACAGCACGCTCCATCGCGCACTGGCTATCCAGCAGAATATCTTTCTTCATTTATTCGCGACCAAAGTTCGCAAGCGCATGGTGCGCTTCAGCGCTACGTGGTACCTGGGCACGCTGACGTTGGGAACATTCCTGATCCTGGTCATCACCGGGGTTTTGCTCATGCTCTACTACCACCCGTCCGTGCCGCAGGCATACGCGGACATGAAGGACCTGCAGTTTGTCGTATCGTCTGGGCTCTTTCTCAGGAATCTCCACCGCTGGTCGGCGCAGCTTATGGTCTTCCTGGTTTTTGCGCACATGTTCAAGGTCTTCTATCGTGGCGCGTATCGCACCCCGCGCGAATTCAACTGGGTCATTGGAATTGTGCTGTTGCTCATCACGCTGCTGCTCAGCTACACAGGCTACCTGCTCCCTTGGGATCAACTCGCCTACTGGGCGATCACCGTCGGCTCCAATCTTTCTTCTGCCGTACCGCTGATAGGCAGCAAGATCCACTTCCTGCTTCTGGGCGGCAACCAGGTCAACGCGAATGCGCTGTTGCGTTTCTACGTGTTGCACTGTGTCATTCTGCCGCTCGCGGCCATTCTCTTCATCGCAATCCATTTCTGGCGTATTCGCAAGGACGGCGGCCTCTACGTGCAGCAGTCGGACCCGAAAGCGCAAGCAGCCGCTGAGAACGAACCCGCCGCGAAGGAGGCGAAATGAGCGATCCGAAGGACTTCGTCGCAGGCATCGACTCAGACCAGCGGCGCTCACCCACGCGCGTTGTCTTCGTCACGCGCCGCACCTCGGCGCAGGTCAAGGTCGCGCAGGAAGACCAGTTGCAGACCTACCCTGAGGTGTTATTCCGCGCAGTTCTGGCCATCGAACTACTCGCCATCGTATTGGTTCTCGTTTCGCTGTTCTTCAACGCTCCGCTTGAAGGCATCGCCGATCCCACGCACACGCCAAACCCGGCCAAAGCGCCATGGTACTTTCTCGGCCTGCAGGAACTGCTGCACTACTTTCCGCCTGTCGTGGCCGGAGTGTTGGTGCCTTCGCTGCTCATCATCGCGCTGGTTGTCATTCCCTATTTCAACATCAACATTGAAGCCAATGGCCTCTTTCTGAAAGACCGGACAAAACGATTGCGCCTGTTCTATCTGGCCGCTCTCGGGATGCTGGTCTTTCTTCTGGCTTTCCATGTTTACGTCGCCGTGGGACCCACCGTGATTGTCGCGTTGGCGATGATCGTCGCCGCCAACAGCACGCCCGATTCGCCTTCACGGTTCCGTCGCTATCTGGCCCGGAAGCCGCTGGCTTACTGGATCATGACATGGTTTCTCTTCGAACTCATTGTGCTCACCGCTGTGGGCACATGGTTCCGCGGCCCGGGCTGGTCCTGGGTTTTGCCATGGAGGAGTTAAGTGCAATCCATTAGAAAGATCCTTTCCTCCGCGTGGCAGGCGCTCTTCGGCGATCCGGTGCGGGCATTCGGCGTTGTCAGCCTTGGTTTGCTGTTGGCGCTTGCGATTGCACCGGCCAAAGAACACTTCAGCCAGTGGCACAGTTATCAGCGGCACTACCTGGCGCTCATCCACGATCGCGGCGATGCAGTCAGCCTGCGTCGCCGATTCCAGCCGGGCATTCATCAGATTTGGTTGCCCGAGCTAGGCGTCGTCGACCGCTGCACCACGTGCCATCTGGGATTGAATGAGGCAAGTCTTGGCGACGTGAAAGAGCAGCCCTTCCGCAAACACCCGGTCGTTCCACACTCGCTGGACGGATTCGGCTGCGTTATTTGTCATGGCGGCCAAGGTCCGGCCACAACGGTTGCCGAGGCACACCACAGCGAACGGGCCGGCGAAGAACCAATCCTGCCCACGCGCTACATCGAGTCCGGCTGCGGCCAATGCCACCAGAACGCGCTCCTCGGAACACCGCGGCTCAACCTGGGCAGAACCATGCTGACGCGCTATGGCTGTGTCCACTGCCACGCAATAACGAGGCCAGACGGCACCAAAGTAGCAGCGACGGACCATCCTCCGTCGCTCGTCCACATCGCTGACAAGACGACGCGAGAGTGGATTTATAGTTGGTTGAAAGATCCCCAGGCATACGCGGCATCAACTACGATGCCCAACTACAAGCTCAGCGATGTAGACGCAAGCGACATTTCAGCGTATCTGGTGAGCACCAGCACCACTCATGCCGGCGATACTGCCGCGCTCGGAACGAAGCCGGCAGCAAACGCCGATCCCTCCGCGGGGCCGAGCCTGTATGGCGAATCTTTCTGCTCCTCATGCCACGCAGTTCAGAATGCAGCGGGTAACCTGGTGGGCGGCGATTTAGGTCCCGAACTCACGCGCCTTGGCAACAAGGTGAAGCCCGAGTGGCTGACGGCGTGGCTCCAGAATCCTCGCATCTACGATGCAACGACACCCATGCCGCAATACCGCTTCACCCCGCAGCAGATCACGATTCTGGTTGCTTTTCTCCAGGCAAAAACGGACTCCGACTACGGTTCGAGCGTTCATCTGGATGTGGCCAGTCCGCCGCAGATTGCCCACGGACGGAAACTGATCGTCGAGCTGGGATGCGCGGCCTGCCATGAGATCAACGGCGTGCAGAAGCCGGAAAACTTTGCGCCTGACCTCAGCACTATTGGAAGCAAGCCTCTCACGCAGATTGTCTTTTTGCCCGGCATGGAACACACGATGTCCAGTTACATCGTCGCCAAGATCCGTGAGCCGCGCGCCTTCGGCCCCAGCGTGAAGATGCCGCAGTTTGCTCTGACGGCTTCGCAGACAGATGCTTTGACCACGGCCCTGCTTGCGCTCACGAATCGCAGCCGCACCATGCCCGACAATTTACGTGTCGCGGCAACTCCGGAGACCAACTACCAGCCTGCCGGGCACGCGGGCAAGCTGATCAACGAACTCGCCTGTTTCAGTTGCCACCGCTTCAACGGCAGGGGCGGCGATATGGCGCCCGACCTTTCCTGGGAAGGAAGCGCGGTGCAGCGGCAATGGCTCACCGACTTCCTCCACAACCCCAACACGCTGCGCCCATCGCTCATCCGGCGCATGCCGCGCTTCAACCTGAGCGACAGCGATAACAAGGAATTGACGGACTACATACTAACCGTCTACCAGTCGCCGTCGATCGACGCGGACTTCACATTAACGCCTGGGATTGACGCGGGAACCGTCGAGCACGGCAGGCAACTGTTTTATTCCAAATACGCCTGCCAGGCGTGCCACATCGTCGATTCCAAAACCGACAAGGGATATATTGGGCCGACACTCACACAGGTTGGCTCGAGGTTGACTTCCGCCTGGGTCTACGCGTGGCTCAGAAATCCACAGGCGCTGCGGCCTGGCACCACTGAACCGAACCAGAACCTGAACGATGACGACGCCCGCGCTCTCACAGCATTCTTGATGTCGCTGAAAGGCCCGGCCGGGCGGGGGGCGAAGCAATGATGATGCGAAGCACTGCGCGCAGGACAATCCGAATATCCGCTCTGGCGCTTTTCGCTCTCGCCGCCGTGGCAGGCTGCAAGCATTCCGCTCCACCGGCTGCTGGATTGAAAGCCACGGCTGCTGGATCGGCAATCGTCGAGTCGAGCGGCGGCCACCAGGTTGGCGTTACCGGCACGGTGTTGAAAGATCCACTTGTGGTGCAGGTGAATGACGATCAGGGGACTGCGGTTCCCGGCGCACTGGTTGAGTTTCATGGTTCCGCCGGCGTCAGCTTTGACTCAGCAGTGATGCTCACCGATTCCAGCGGGCAGGCAACCACGTTGGTCACTCTGGGTACCATCGCGGGAAGATACCAGCTCAGCGCAGTCACACCGGGCAAGTCGAAGCCCGTGAGCCTCGATATTGTCGAAACGGCACTTGGCTACCAACAGCGAGTGGGCTCCATTCTCGCGGATAAATACTGCAACCGCTGTCACGACTCGGAGTCTTCTCCCGAACGCGTCTCCAACTACGACAATCTCGAAGTGAAACCGCATGCATTCACAGACGGCTCCACGTTGAACAAAATGAGCGATGCCGATCTCACATCGATCATTCTTCACGGCGGCCCGGCGCTGAATCGCTCAGCACTGATGCCTCCCTACGGAAATACATTGAGCCCTGCGGATGTGCGGGCCCTTATCGCTTACACTCGCGCGGTGGCTGATCCTCCGTTCGAGCCCGCAGGGACGGTCTATGCGCGCAAGTAAATTTGCATTCCTCGTTATATTGTTCATCGGCGCCCGGCTTGTTCGCGCGCAGGTTGTGGCCCCGGGCGAATTGACTGATCCCTCGCTGCGCGCACTCCAGGAGCAATCCTTCGGTAGCCTCAAGACCGTTGGTCAGAACATCGTCGGCCATCAATTCAACTTTCCTTTCTATCTCAGCCGCAAGCTCGATATCGACGAACGGATACAGAAGCGAACCGACCAGCACTCCATCCGCTTTGAACACTACAACGGCGCAACCGTGATCGCCATCTCCGGCAATTACTACGGAGCCTACTCATCCGAAAAATTCAACGAAGAGCAGCGCGCGCGTCAGACCTTCCAGGATGTTGTCGTGCCCATCCTGAAGGCCGTGGTTCCGACATTCGAGGACAACACCGCCGTCCAGGGATACGCCGTTGAAGTGTCGCACCATGTAGTCAGCAAGACAATGGGCATGCCAATTGAGCGACCTGAAAACCTCATGGTCTACCTTCCGCAGGCTGCGGCGGTCAAGCTCGTCGCGGCACAGAACAACCTCGCAATGCAAGGCGCTCTGCTTGATGCCGATGTGCTGCTCAATGCGAAGCAGCTTGATATATGGATGACGGACGACGAGCAGGCGCCTGCGAAGGAATCCGAGGCTCCTGCGGAGGTAGCCAAAACAACCGCGCCAGTCGCCATCCCAACCGTGACGAATGCTGCCAACGTCGCACGACGGTACGCGGAAGCCGATGTCCCTGTGCAGCCCGACCCGAAACCCACATCGGCGCTTGTGCCTCCTGCACCTTTGCCCCCGCCATCTCCAGTGCGCGATTCTTCTCCGCAGGCGTTAGCCACACTCCAGTCATCAATTCAGGGCGCCAGCAACCACATGCTGAAGGAATTGGAACCCGAGGCGCACTTCGTGACATACGCCCCGCCCGCATTCATTCCTTTTCATCATCAGGTGTATCTCGAACTCTCCATGACCACGCAGTTGGCGGAATCGCCGGCAACCTCGCGTTACAAGCTTGCTGCTTTGGCCTTTGACGAGCACATCTCGCCGCTCATCCGCCGCGTGCTCACTTACTTTCCAGGGGACCAGAACTTTGACGGCATCAGCTTCAGCACCACGGTACGTCCCCGCACAAAACCGGGCGCGGCCGCTGCGAAAGCTCTGTCCGTTGAATTCTTCTTCTCTCTGGAAGATCTTCGCCGCTATCAGTCCTACGATTACACCGGCCAGCAACTCATCAATGACGGAATCGTGCTGATCAACGGGGAGCGGGCCGGGCTCGATCTGCAGCTTGCGCAAGGCAGCGGCCAGCCATGAAGAACGCCGCTGGAGCCCCTGCGACTCTCGCGGCTCTCTTGGTCGCGGTAGCCTGCTTGATTCCCATGGCGGCTCAGGCTCTTCAAACCGGAGCCGCCACCGCTACGCCTCAACCCGCCTCGTTTCCAGCGCCGATCAACCTCAAGGTACTGCCGAAAGACCTGACCGGACAGCAAGTTCATGACTTGATGGAACAGTGGAAGGTCGGGCTGGGAATGAGCTGCAGTGCGTGCCATGCCGAGGATAAGGAGAGAGTCAACCAGAATGGCCGTCCGCTCCTCGACTTTCCCGACGATTCGAAACCGGAGAAGACTACCGCGCGGTTGATGTACACCATGACCGAGGAGATTAACCAAAAGTATATTGCCAGGATTGACAGCTCCGGCGCACCGGTAACATGCGGCACATGTCATCGTGGCCGTGTCGGGCCCGACCCGTTCGTCGCCTCCTCTGATGATGGACGGCCAGTGACCCAAGGCCCTGCGCCCTCCGGCGTAAATCTACTTTCGCTCGAGCGCAGAGACGCGGTGGAGGATGTGGATTACGCTTCGCCGCTCGAGATTCTGTTGTCGGCTGATGGCGCGCGGCTTTACGTGCTGTGCCAGCAGAGCGAGGAGGTGCGGGTGCTGGATGCGGCCAGCTATGCAGTGATCAAGAACATCGCCGTGGGCCGCGTACCGCGCGGGATGTCGTTTTCGCCTGACGGCGCGCGGCTCTTTGTGACCAACTCGTGGGACGACACGCTCTCGGTGATCGATACGAACACGCTCGCGGTGGTGGCGACATGGCCGGTGGGCATGGAGCCGTCGAGCGTTGTTTCAGATCGCCACGGCACGCGGCTCTTTGTGGCCAATCGCATCTCAAACGATGTCGCTGTCCTGAATGAGCAGACGGGCGTGGAGGAGAAGCGCCTGTTGGCTGGGCGCGGATCGAGCTATCTCGCGCTTTCTCCCGATGGAAGCCGTGTTTACGCGACCCACGTATATCCGAATCCGTCTCCGCTGCGGACGGGATTGGAGAACCGCACAGCGCCGGAGTCGGAGATTACGGTGATCGATGCAGCACGCGCGGTAGTGGTGGATCGCATGCCGCTGCATCGGATCGCGGGCGTCTTTCATGTAGCGCTCTCGGCAGATGGCCGCCTGGGCGTGGTAGCCGAGTACCACCCCAAGAATCTTGTGCCGTTGGCGCACCTGGAACACGGCGGGGCATTCGAAGATACGATCACGGTATTTGGCGCGGACGTGGGGAAGGCTGTGGAGGTGCCGCTCGACGAGTTGGAGCGCTATGCCTCACAGCCGTTCGGCGTGGCGATTGCGCCGGACAAGTCGCGGATCTACGTGACAAGCGGCGGCTCGGAGATTGTGACGGTGGTGGATGTCCCACACCTGATGCGCTTCATCCATATGCATCCTGCACCTTTTGTGCAGGATCTTTCGGCCAGCGCCAACTATGTGGTTACGCGCATTCCGGTGGGGCACAATCCGCGCGGGCTGACGCTGACACGCGACGGGCGCAGGCTGTTTGTGGCCAATCGGCTCGATGATACAGTGAGCGTAATCGACACGCGCACAAACCGCGTGGCTTCGACAATCAAGCTGGCTGGCCCGAAGCTCGTCTCCGCGCTGCGTCACGGCGAGCAGACCTTCTATACCTCTCGCTACTCGTTTCAAGGGGAGATCGGCTGCGCGAACTGCCATATCGATTCCACTTTCGACGGTCTTGAATGGAACCTGGAACCCGACGGCTTCGGTCGCAACATTGTGGACAACAAGCTGCTCGAAGGCGTCAGGAACACCGAGCCCTACAAGTGGACAGGCACGAATGCCAACATTCCGACCGAGTGCGGAACACGCACGGAAAAATACTTCTGGCGCTCGGAGAATTACGACGACCTGACGCTCGCGGACCTGACCGTCTACATCCGCAGTTTGCAACCGCGGCCCAACCGGTGGAAGCTGCCCGGCTACGAGCTCACACCGGCTCAGGAGCTCGGCAAAGCCATCTTCGAGCGCACGGTAGACAAGTTCCAAAAGCCGATTCCAGAGGTCAACCGCTGTTCGTATTGCCACAGCGGACCGAAAGGGACGAACCAGAAGACCTTCGACGTGGGGACACGCAAGCCCACCGACAATGCAAGCCTTCTGAAATCGGCGCCCTTGACCAACATTGCGCTGACGGCGCCTTATCTGCATGACGGTTCGGCGCGGACGCTGGAAGAGATATGGACCGTCTACAACCCGGACGACAAGCACGGTCGAACAAGTGACCTGACAAAGGATGAACTCAACGATCTGATTGAGTACCTCAGAACTCGATGAAAGGATCGCGATGCTGTGGCATCCGTGGTCCACGGCGTCATTAGGGCGTGTTAACACTATCTAAGGGCTTCGACGATAAGGACGAAATTGATAAAGCCGAGGAAGATGATGTCGAGCTTCTCAAATCTGGAGAAGATGCGACGGAAGCCTTTCAGTCTGC
>Ga0182012_10002003_pt1 | contig 22233 bp, 17 predicted proteins | sample 612S2SmetaG_FD_120486 | JGI IMG/M metagenome (GOLD analysis project Ga0182012, IMG submission 120486) | Permafrost microbial communities from Stordalen Mire, Sweden - 612S2S metaG | ecosystem: Environmental > Terrestrial > Soil > Wetlands > Permafrost | place: Sweden: Stordalen | collected... | reverse complement strand
TCCGGATTCCAGCAACTCCGCTCGTACCGAAACGCCTCCAAAGCAGCGTCTCGAAATCGTAGCTCTTGTGTGGCGGCATATAGTTCGGTCAGCGCCCACCCAATGCCCGCCGCACCGTGCGAGAAGCCCGTCAGGTTTCGCGCCGCGTCAAGCCCGCTCCAACTCCAGCCACTTGCGTCTTTGCAAGCTTCGTCCAGAAGCACATCGCCATGCTGTACTGCCGCTTCCAAAAACCGCGCACTGTGCTTTCGCCTGCGCAGCGCAAGCAAGCCCGCGATAATGCCCGCACTGCCCGACATGACATCCAACTCAGCGCGATCAATAGCAGATTGCTCAATCATCGCGCCTCCATCAATCTCCCTCCCCATTTCCGCGGCGACGTAGTAAACGCCCACCCCTCCCGTATAGAGTCCGCACTCGGGCATCGGTACTCGCTCCAACGCCAGTCGCAATGCGCCCTCAGCGGTGATCCTGAAAATACGGTCACCCGTAGCAAATGCCATGCGGTGAAGGAACAAAGCGATGCCGCTCACGCCTTCGTACATGTTCGGCGTCAACGTCGCGTGGCCAATTACGTCTTCATCCTGGTAAAAATCGCCCGTCCAATTGCAACGCCCCCGGCTCCAGACTGCATCACGGCAAAGGCGCGCCGCAATTCGATCGGCGGTATCCAAGTAACTCGAATTCATGCAACCGTCAACGGAAACTCATAGGCGTCCAGTGAGCCGGCATTCAACCAGGGCTTCTCCATCGACAACCCGCGTCGTTCGAATTGCCCGCGCACCGCCAACATTCGTTCATCCACGGCAACGCCTCGGGTCGCACTCATCGCCTCCGCTAGAATCCGGCACCGCTGTTTCCCAAAGCTTTCGCCAGGACATTCGGCGAACCCCAACCCGGGGGCCAATGGACGCACAAAGAGCGGAGTCTCCGGCCTAAGCCAAGTCTCCACGTGCTCATAGGCCTGCTCCATCAGCAGCGCCACAATCGAGTAAGAGCGCGCGTGTACATACAGAACCGCAGCGTCGCGCCGTGAATAATGTGCTGCCCGGTTTCCGCACTTGAAGTGAAAGGCAATCTGAAACCGATTCAATTCACGCGTCAACACCTCCATCAGATGCGGAGCTCCCTCTCCTGATACATTCCAATAAAAGCGCAATGTCCGCTCGCTCTCCTCAAACTCGCCGGCCGTCTCGCCGAACGCATAGTAGAAGTCGGGCTGCATCTCAACTGACCCAGCCGGCAAGAAAATACTGACTGGCTTTTCAGCCTTCGGACCAGCACCCAAACCGCGATGAGTCAAATATTCGCCCGGAAGAAAAGACCGCGCCGCGCCGTTCTTGCGCGCCAGAATCCGGCCGTGATCGAGCAACTGATCAACCCTCCATCCTTCATCCCACGTAGGTCGACTCCTATTAGCCGCCATCAAAACGGCAGTCAGATCTTCATCGGAGGCAGACTCAGCAGGCGGCCATGGATCGAGGATCGAATGCGTGTAACATCGTTCGTAAAGCACGTCTGCCAGCTTGACAGCGTCATCCTCATGAGGCATACTGGCTGCGAGGATAGCCGCTAACTCGCTATACACTGGCGTTCGTCTTTCGCAGTGGTGTACCGATCAGTTGTTCCGCCGCCCAGTCTGGGCGCGTAAGAATGTTCAAGCTGCCTTGTAACAGTCGCAACGCAGGCCCGGTCATCTCCTCCGCCTTGTCCAGAGTTTCAAACACCGTCTGGAGCATGCGCGCTCCCGCGAAGCGAATGGCGCGTGCGGCGAATTCCACTGGTTCACGCCCGCGCGCTTTAGCGTAAGCCTCCAGGAAAGCGCGCAAAGCTGGTCGAATACTTTCAATTGGATCCTCGGCTGGCGAGCGCACCCAAAAGTTCCAATAAGACTGCAGCAACGCGCCTACATCGCCAATCGAATCACCCCATGCAACAAACTCCCAATCCACCATGCGCAAATGCCGCCCGTCCTCCGAAAGCAAACAGTTGTCAAGTTTCCAATCTCCATGGGTCAGCGCATCAGGCTTCCATTCCGCGCGCAATCGATCAAGCTCTTGCCCAAACGCAGGGTAACGTTTTAACACCCGCAAAAACTCTCGCTGGGCTGAGCTCAGTTCCTCCGTATTCTCCGTCCATTCGTGAAGTGACAAATACGAAGGCCCAGCCTCAGGAAACTCTAACGCCAGACTGTCCATTTCCATCTCGCGATGATAGGCCGCCATGTTTTCGCCACACAATCGCCCGACCTCCGGAGAGAATCGGTCTGCCAAGTCGTACAAGTCTGTGTATCCAGAAAGGAACTCGAAAACCAGAATTGAATTAGGCGGATCAAACGAATAACAACGCGGGATCAAAGAAGCGAGGTATGGATATCCTTCACGCCTTCGGTAGAAAGCGGCTTCGCTCTCTACCGTAGCCCGAGACTCGCTGTCCCACACCTTCGCTTGTTTAACCAGATACTCGCGCGATCCGCACGTGACATGAAAGTTGAGATTCCGACGCGGCCGCGAACGAACCGCAAACGGGCCGCTGACACCCGCTTCCAGATCGCAGAATTTCCTTTCCACCAGATAGTGGAAGACGTTCGATCGCGTCAGAAACATGCTCGCGCCGCGCTTACAACATGGGCGGAGGTGGCGGAGCGGACCAACCTTCAACCTGCGGCTGAAACGCAGCAGCCTTTTTCTTAACGGGGCACGGTGCCTTACTGCACCTTCCGCTGCACGGTGGCCCCGTGTCTTCCTTAACCGGGCAGGGCTTCCCACTGCAGGCTGGGCCGGTAACCCCAGGAGTCTTCTTCTTGGCAGGCGCCTTCTTCTTGGCGGGTGCTTTCTTCTTTGTTGCCGCAGACAATTCACCTGCTGTCACTTCGGGTGAAAGGTCGGCACTGAAAATACCTTGAAAGTCTTGGCTGAGTGATCCTTGTAGGAACTCGGGAAGTGTCTGCATGGGCTTCTCCTTAGGTCTAGATTAAATTATCAGAACCAATGCGACATTACAAGCCTTTAAACGCAGTTACTCTTGTAGCTTCAACATCCAGATTCCCGCCGCTCGGCTTCTCAAGCTGACGATGGTTTTATCAGACGCAAGGACAACCGGTTTCGTAAACGAGGGCGCGGCCATAGGTAGCGAGGGAGAGTGGAAGTGTTGCACAGCAAACGGTTCACCGCGCGGATGCTTGGTAATGGGATCTAGGTGCTCAGCCCAAAGGCAGGCGTGCCCGTCTTGCTCTGAACTGAAATAGAGCATGCTGCCCGACGCAGACCAGCGTGCATTTGGGTGAGCCTTCGGAGAATGCGCAATACTGACCCACTCAGACCGTGTGGGTGGTTTGTCTGGAGAAAAAGGCGCTACATAAATCTCGAAATCTTGTGGCGTGCGAAACTCCGAAAAGGCGATCCAGCGCCCGTCGTTAGAGATAGAACTCACCTGGAATCCGAGTTGAGAATCGCGCAGATAGTCTCCACCTTTACCGCTGGCGACATTCAGAATGGATGTATAGACGATGCCGTTCTTGCTTTGGTGGTAGAACAACCACTTGCGATCGGGCGACCACGCATCAGGCGACCCACAATCGGCACAGAGCTGAATGGTTGCCCCCCCTGCAAAAGGTGTTGCGCAAATGACCGGGTCGGCAACGGAATTCACCTTCCAAGCCACCAGTTTGCCATCGGGACTGATGATCGGAAACCATTTGTCTTTGCCACCGGTAGTCAATTCGCTCTCCTGCCCGGTCGCAAGATCGCTCACCCACACTTCGTCAGAGCCTGTGAGATTCGAGATGAATGCGATCCTCTTGCCATCCATGGAGATGGATCGCGCGAAATTGTCTGCTGCATTCGACGTCAAGCGTCGCGGCTCACCGGCAGGCTTGCCCCGGTTGGCATCCAGCGGAAGTTGGTAAAGAGCGTGATTGCCGGTGAGACTCGCAAACACCAAGCGGCTTCCATCTTTTGAAACGGATGGTGAATCTTCTTCGGTGGTACCGGTGGTGAGCCGCCGCCGTTCTCCCGCAGCTTGCCACGTCCTTGAATCAAGCGTCACCACGCCCACTCTGCCCTCCCATCCTCGTAAGTACACCTGGTTAGCGCGCCAGGCAAATGGATAGAAGATTTCGTCCGTAGTCGATACGTGACATTGCACCGCTTGCCCGCCTGCCAGGGGCGTGACCCACCAATCGTATGTGTGAATCAAGTCTCCCGCGTCTTTCAAGCCTAAGAAAAGCAGGTCGCTTCCATCGGGACTCCACACCGGATCAATATCAGCGGCGAAATCCTCACGAAGCGGACGAGTGGTGGATGTGGCCAGATCAAATATGAAAATGCGGCCCGTACCAGAACGCAGTGGGAGCGGATTGTCGATCCCCGTCCAATAAGCTATCTTCGAACCATCGGGCGAGAACTGCGGCCGGTGTCCACCGTCTATAAGCTTTTGCGCCGGACCCCCAAGAGCTGGGATGAGATACAGTCCTCCTCCATCGCGTGAGGATCGAAACACAATCCTCGTGCCGTCGGGCGAAAAATTGGGTTCCACATCGTCTGCTGCGTCATTCGTAAGACGGATTGAATCGCCGCCGCCGATTTGCCGCACCCAAAGATTCAGATGATCGGCGCCCCCGTGATCAGAAGCGTAGGCTAGCAGCTTTCCATCGGGCGAAATGGCGGGATCGATGTTTAGACCGCCCTCCGTCGTAATGCGGGTAATCTGCAACGGTGCTGCATTCTTTTCCGAGCGTGACGACTTGCCGCCCCACACCCACCAACCCCCAGCCGCCGCAACGGCGAGAGCGAGAACCGTAAGCAATCCCGCCAGCCCTGGCCGTTTCTTGACCAACACTGGTCGCGAGTATAGGCCCGAGATCGACGAGGTCTCCAGCAGACCATCGCGCAAGTCCTCAAGCGCGATTTTCACCTCCACCATGCTCTGGTAGCGCCGCTCGGGATCTTTGCGGAGGCAGCGGAAAATCAACTCCTCAAGCCTGTCTGGCACGCCTCCCAAAGGTGCCGGGTTAGCCGTGGTAGTGGCGGCAATAGCTGCGGCAATCGACGTAGCGGGGAAGGCGCGCCGTCCGCTGAACAACTCGTAGAGCACACAGCCAAAAGCAAAGATATCGATCCGTGTATCTGAGGTAACGCCCTCGAACTGCTCCGGCGCCATGTATCCAGGCGTCCCTGCGATCAGTGCTGTTTGTGTTACATCCACCGTTCCGCTGACGGGGATTTCCGTGAGCCTGGCCAAACCAAAATCCAATACCTTGATCCAGCCCTTATCGGTGACCAAAATGTTCGCCGGCTTCAGGTCGCGGTGCACTATATTCGCCGCGTGAGCCGCTGCCAGTGCGTCAGCAATCTGGATGCCATACTCCACTACGGTTTTTGGCGACCGCGGGCCTTTGATCGGCCTACCTTCCACAAACTCCATCGCCAGATAAGGTGAACCTTCGTGCTCGCCCACATCGTAAAGCGTTGCGATGTGTGGATGATTGAGCGCAGCCACAAGCCGGGCTTCCCGTTCCCAGCGCTGGCTGAAGTGGGCCTTAACAAACTTCAGCGCGACGTTTCGGCCCAAGCGGATATCGCTTGCCTTATAAACCACTCCCATACCGCCCTCACCGAGTTTTTCCAGAATGTGATAGTGAGAGATGGATTCGCCGATCAGAGCATAACCTCCGTGCGTACCGCTGAATCCTTAAGTTACCGCAACTGGTCCAGAAAGTGTCGGCTGGTTCACACTTACCGCTCCTACCGGTGCACACTTATAGTTTCCTGCAGAACAGCATGTGCCGACGAATTACCCACGCTGATGCGATACAACCCGCTAGCGGTGACCCATTTCTGTGAAGCTGAATCCCAGTAACCCAACGGATGATTGGAGGACCCTGGGTCAATGGTCAGTTCTATCGCCTTCTTTTCTCCTGGAGCAAGAGATACCTTTTCGAAAGCCACTAGACGTTTCGGCGGCTCGCCCGTAGAACTGGGCAAGGACAGATAAACTTGCGGCACCTCCGACCCTGCTCGTGTTCCATTATTTTGCACGACAAAGCGGACGGAGATAGGTTTCGTACCATCGGCCTGTTTTGTCACCGCCAGTTGCGTGATGGTAAACGTTGTATAAGACAAGCCGAAACCGAAGGGGAACTGCGGCGCAACGTTGTGGGCGTCGTACCAGCGATAACCCATCTCTAGACCCTCTGTGTAAGTCACGGTCCGTACTCCGTTGACCATCACTCCTGGGTATTGCTCCGCCGTTTTCACAGCACCTTCCCGCTCTGCCTTGGGGAACGTCATGGGTAGTTTGCCCGAGGGATTCGCGACTCCAAAGAGTAAGTCCGCAACAGCAATGCCATCCTCTTGACCGGGATACCAAGCCTCCAGAACCGCAGGCACCTGGCTCAACCAAGGCATCAGTACCGGGCCGCCATCTTTCAGCACCACCACGGTTCGCGCATTGGCCGCCGCCACCGCCGCGATCAGTGCTTCCTGGTTGACGCCATCGATCAATGGAAGAGATAAATTCGTGCGGTCCTCTCCTTCCAGCGAGATGTCGCCGGCCATCACGATGGCAACATCAGACTTGGCTGCCAGTGCTTTAGCACGCGTAAGATCGGTGCCATCGTCATAAGTCACCGTTGCCGCGGAATTAAGGTTCTTCAACGCCTGCTTCAAGCCTTGTAGCGGCGTGATCAGCTGCGGCGCGTTCACGGTAATAATGCCCTTCGGTCCCGTGGCTGGAAGTTTGGCGCTGCCTGCGAAGCTAGCAGCGCCAATCAAAGCGATAGATCGAAGCGCGGCCGCATCGAACGGCAGCGTGCCTTTCTCGTTCTTGAGCAAAACGCTACCCTCTTCGGCGATCAAACGCGATGTTTCCGCATGGGCTGCAAAATCAACCGCCGTGAACCGTTCAACCGGGTGATCAAACTGGCCCATGCTGAACATGGGAATGTAGCGCCGTCGCAGCATGGCCTCTAAATCCGCTACCGTGATCTGCCCGGCGGCCAAAGCGGCTTTGATTTTTTCCGGCGTAAACCATGCGGCCCTACTATCGAACTCCAGATCCAAACCGGCCTTTATGGCAGCGGCTGTGCTGTGTACCGCTCGTCGATCGGAAATCACATACCCCTGAAATCCCCACTGCTTTCGTAATACGTCGGTCAGCAGTGGCGCGCTCTCGCACGCGAACAGACCACCCACTTTCGGATAGGAACAGATGATAGAGGCTGGGCTGGAATCCTTAACGGCCATTTCAAAAGGCAGCATATAGATCTCATGCAGCGTACGTTCATCCACAATCGTGTTCATCGACATGCGGTCTGTCTCTTGCTCATTCGCCACAAAGTGCTTGATACTGGCCTGCGTTCCCTGTTGCTGAACGGCCTTCACTTCTTCAATGGCCAGCGTGCCGCTCAAAAACGGGTCCTCGCCGAAGTATTCGTAGTTGCGCCCGGCTTGCGCCACTCGTCCCATGTTGATGCCGGGCGCTTCAAAAACATGGTGCGCGATGTTACGTGTCTCGATGCCGGCAATTTCGCCCCAATGAAACGCCGCCTGTCTATCCCAAGAAGCAGCTACTAGCAGCGCTGTAGGAACCGCGGTAGTTTGCGGATTCGGATTGCAATCGCCGCCGGCTACTCCGATGGGGCCATTCGTGAGTCGGATTGTCGGCACCTCCAACCGTGCAATACCTTCTATATGGCGCGTGTCTCGGCGCTCGCCACATCCGGGAAGGTCGGGATTGGGTCCAGTGTTGAGAGCGATTTGCTCGATCTTTTCATCCAGCGTCATCGCCTCCACCAGCAGTCTCGCTCGCTCAGCCGCCGGCAGCGCCGGATTCATCCAAGCCAGGGGTTGTGCCGCATTTACTTGAGGGGAAAACCCAAGAGTGCAAAAGCACAGCACGGCTAGAGCAAGTTCGGTTCGACGACTTTGTGAGCTTGGCATAACTGATGGAATCCGATCCTCCGTCAGTATATCGGTGATATTCTGTCTGCGACATGAAACTCTGGTCAATGCTAATGCTCGCTGTACCGCTGTTGGCGCAGGAGACGATCTTGTTGCACCCTGCCGACAAAGTCGATCCCGCAGCAGCTCCGGAAAAAATCGAGGAGCGCGGAAAAAATGGCGTAGTCGACCGTTCCATCGCCAACGTCCTCCAACCCACTGCTACCGTCTATCTCGCATCGCCGGAAAAAGCGAACGGCACTGCAATCGTCATCTGCCCCGGTGGCGGCTATCAGCATCTGGCCATCGATAAAGAAGGCCACGATATTGCGCGCTGGCTCAACACAATCGGGATAGCCGGCATCGTACTGAAATATCGACTGCCTGGCAGCATGCGTGGCCTTGACCAAAACAACATTCATGACGTTGCGGAAAAAATTCATGTCGCGCTGGAAGATGCCTGAAGCCGCTATGCTGCTCACTCGCGAAAACGCCGCTAAGTGGCATCTGAAACCCGGAGCCGTCGGCCTGATGGGATTTTCCGCTGGCGGCCATCTCGCAGCCGTGATGGGCATGCTTGCCCCACCCGCCGCGCGCCCAGATTTTCTGGTGCTTGGTTATCCCGCCATCCCCGCTGGTCTTGCAGTCACGACTGCAACGCCGAAAACTTTCTTAGTGGCCGCCGATGATGACCCGCTCGTAAACCCTGCCGACAACGCCGGCCGTTTCTTCGCCGCTCTGCGCGCCGTGAAGGTTCCCGCCGAACTCCATATCTACTCTTCCGGCGGCCATGGTTTTGGCATCGTGCAAAACGGTAAGACAGCCGCGGCGTGGCCCATCGCCTTTGTCGCTTGGCTGAAAGAAGCGCAACTCGATTGACACGCAGAGACGCCCTTTGGAGCGCACTAGCCAGTGCCGCTGCTTCAACCCAATCTGTATCCAGTTTTTCGCACATCGAAAAATGGAGCGTCTTCGAAGCTCAATTCCCTGGACCCTCCTCCGGCACTCCGTATATAGATATTGAGTTCGGTGCGGATTTCCAGTTCGAACATCGCAAGGTTTCGGTCGACGGCTTCTATGATGGCGATGGCGTCTATCGCGTCCGCTTCATGCCCGACAGCGAAGGCGAGTGGCTATTCACAACGCGCAGCAATCGCCCTGAGTTGCATGGCAAAACAGGCCGTTTCCTGTGTGTTCCACCGGCAAAGGGCAATCACGGCCCCGTGGCCGTTCGCTCCACTTGGCACTTCGGCTATGCAGACGGCACACCGTATCTCCCCTTCGGTACGACCTGCTACGCCTGGACCCATCAAGGCGACTCACTTGAAGAGCAGACCTTGAACACTTTACAGCAATCGCCGTTCAATAAGATCCGCATGTGCGTGTTTCCAAAGTCATACGCGTTCAATCGCAACGAACCTCCGGCCTACGCGTTTGCCCGCACGGCAGACTCGAACGACTACACGCACGTCAACCCGATCTTCTTTCAACGTCTGGAAAAGCGCGTGACGCAGTTGATGCAAGCCGGCATTCAAGCGGACCTCATCCTGTTTCATCCTTATGATCGCTGGGGATATTCAAACATGGGGGCTGAGAACGACGACCGTTATCTCCGTTACGTCGTCGCTCGCCTCGCCGCTTATCGCAACGTATGGTGGTCGATGGCCAACGAATGGGACTTCGTGAAAACGAAGACGCTTTCCGATTGGGATCGTTTCTTCCGCATTGTTCAGCAGTCCGATCCATACGGCCGTCTGCGCTCCATCCACAATGGCGCCGTTCTCTATGATCACGGCAAAACGTGGGTTACCCATGCCAGCATCCAGGGTGACGATTTCGATAAGATCCCCGGCTGGTTGGACGCTTATCGGAAGCCCGTCGTTATTGATGAATGCAAGTACGAAGGCAACATCCAACAACGTTGGGGAAACCTTTCGGCACGGGAGATGACGCGGCGCTTTTGGATCGGCACTCTAGCCGGCGTTTACGTTGGCCATGGCGAGACTTATATGAACGATCAAGACGTTCTGTGGTGGTCTAAAGGCGGGGTGCTCCATGGCGAAAGTGCGCCGCGTATCGCGTTTCTCCGCAAACTTCTCGAATCGAACGCGCCGGGTGGCTTGACCCCCATGTCCAAGCCCTACTATCCTGCCGCCATGAAAACAGGCGAGTATTATCTTTCCTACTTTGACTATCATCAGCCAGTTACCAATCAATTCGAGCTTCCCGATGGTGCGTCCTTCCGCGCCGATGTCATTGATCCCTGGAACATGAAGATCACCCCTGTTGATGGCCTCCAGCAAGGTAAGGTTCAGTCAAAGTTGCCCGGTAAACCGTACATGGCTGTCCAGTTCCGCAAAGCCTAACTGAGCCAAAACTAATCCGGGGTCATTTTGCTCCTCTAATTTGTTATATCCTTGCTTTTGTTTGGGGAGTTACTGCATGCAGAGTTTTAGCCATGTTCCGCTAGGCAAGTCAGCGATTCGGCTGTTGCCAGTATTCTTTATAGTCTTCCTTGGAGTGTCTGCCTACGGTCAAGGTTTTGGCAGTATCGTCGGCACCGTTACGGATGGGTCGGGAGCCAGTGTGGCTGGTGCCAAAGTCACCGTAAGTGATGCCGCCGCCGGCTTTAGCCGCGCCGAGGTGACAAACAACTAAGGCTATTTCGTATTTCCCTCGTTGCGTCCGGCAACTTACGACGTGAGTGTTTCTGCGCTTGGTTTTAGCCAGTTCACACAAAATGGCGTGATTCTTTTGGCTGATCAAAGCGCCACCGTGAACGCGGCTCTGAAGCTAGGCAAGGCCAGCGAAACCGTCACGGTGACAGCCGAAGCAGCCCAGGTAAATACAACCACCGCTACCATGAGCGAGGTCGTGGAGCAGCGCCGCGTGGTTGACCTTCCCCTCAACGGCCGAAACGCTGCCTCCTTGTTGCTCGTCGTGGCCGGCGCGATCCCTGCTCCGGCGAATGATGTCGACCAAGGCAATACGAAAACATTTCCCACGGTTATTACCGTATCCACCAACGGCGCGCGCCAGAACCAAGTCAGCTTCCGGCTCGACGGTGCCAATAACAACGACATCTACACCAACTCCAACCAGCCCTTTCCGTTTCCCGACGCTCTGCAGGAATTCAGCGTGCAGACCAGCAATTACAGCGCAGAGTATGGCGGCAATGCTGGCGGCGTGGTGAACATTGTCACCAAATCAGGCACCAATGCGGTGCATGGCGATCTTTTCGAGTTCGTGCGCAACGCCGATTTCAATGCCCGCAACTTCTTTGCCGCCGTGCGCGACCCGCTGAAGCGGAATCAATACGGCGGCATTATCGGCGGCCCGCTCATCATTCCGAAGGTCTACAACGGCAAAAACAAAACCTTCTTCTTCTTTGGCTATCAGGGAACAAAGATTCGAACCATCGGTAACACGTCCAGCGCCTACGTGCCCACGGCTGCCGAACGCGCTGGCAACTTTTCGGCGCTGCTTGATCCGGCCAACCCCGCCAATCCGTTTCACAAGGCGATTCAGATTACCGACCGCAACGGGGTGAAGATTGCCGGAAACCTTCTTCAACCCAACCAGCTTGATCCGGCTGCAGTGAAATTCCTGGCTTATCTGCCAGTTGCTCCCGCAGCCAACGGTCTATTGTTCTACTCACAACCCATTTCTCAGAACTTCGGCGAATACACCGCGCGCGGCGATCACAATATTTCAGACCGCGATCACCTTTCCATGCGTTACTTCTACGACAAGTTTTCAAACGCTGGATTTCTCGATCCCGCCAATTACCTGAGCTTCCAGAACTACTCCACAATCTTGGCGCAGAATGCACTCCTCGGCGAAACCCGCGTATTCGGACCCACCGCGGTAAATGAATTCCGTCTTAGTTACTCGCGCGAAACCTCCGTTCGCGGCCCCGCTGCGGGCAGCATCGGTTTGTCTGATCTGGGCGTGAACATTTATCAGCCGCCTACCGCCAAAACAATTGAAGGCTTGAGTGTTTCTGGCTATTTCAGCCCGGCACAAACCGACCCTGCTCAATTTATCCGCAACCAATACAACCTGAGTGACGATTTCCGCTTAGTGCGCGGCCGTCATTCCTTATCGTTCGGCGGCACGGCAATCCGCGCGCAAGTATTGCTGCGTAACCAGTTCCGCACGTCCGGATCTTACACCTTCACCGCCGACGTAACTGGCGATGCGCTGGCCAGTTTTATGCAAGGCTACGTTCGCACCTTCACGCAAGGCTTTGGCGAGTTCAAAGACAACATGTTGAATACGTACAGCTTTTACGCGGCCGACGATTTTCACGCGTCTCGGCGCTTGACCATCAATCTCGGTCTGCGCTATGACCCGCTTTATCCATGGAATGAAACGAAGGGCCGCATGGAACTGTTCAGCGTGTCGGCCTACAACGCCGGCGTTCATTCGCAGGTGTACACCAATGCTCCAGCGGGTTTGCTGTTTCCCGGCGATCCTGGTGTTCCACACGCGGGCGTGCGTCCCAGCTTGGACAACGTGGCACCGCGAGTAGGCTTTGCCTATGATCTGGACGGCAGCGGCAAGACCAGTGTTCGCGGTGGTGCCGGCGTATTCTACGACGCGCTGATGCCCGGTGTTTGGAACAACCGCTTTGTTGATGTCACGCCATTCAGCCCGCAATTTAGTTTGACTACGCCGCCAGGTACGCTCAGCAATCCGTATGTCGGCTTCACAGATCCTTATCCATCTCCTTTCCCACCTTTGAAAAACACTGCGTTTCCTGGCCCAGTGCTTGTCATCTCCTATGACCCCGCGAACGGTAACAAACAGCAGACCGCCACGGTTTATAACTGGAACCTTTCACTGGAGCGTCAACTCACATCCAGTTGGCTGCTGCACACCGCGTATGTAGGCTCGCGCAGTACCCATCTTGGCGAAGGGCTCGAACTCAATCCCGCCGTCTACATGCCGGGGAGCAAACTTTCCACCGATGCGCGCCGCGCCTTTCAACCCTATGGCAGCATTACGCAAGATGCGCAGGATGTGAACTCCAGTTTTCATTCGGCGCAGGTGACACTCCAAAAACGTTTTTCTCAAGGCTTCACCATTCTGGCTAACTACACTTGGTCGAAATCACTCGACGACGCCCCGGCAGGAGAAGGAATCACCGGCATCGCCCAAGGCGGTAACTCGCCCATTCCGTGGAATTTCCCGGGAAGGCACGCCGCGGACTACGGCCCGTCGGAGTTTGACCACACCCACCGCTTCGTTCTTTCGTATGTGTGGGATCTCCCTCGCCTCGACAAGCGCAACGCTCTGCTCCGGTACACAGTGGGCGGCTGGCAATGGTCCGGCATCATTACGGCCCAAACCGGACAAGCCTTCACTGTTGAGGCGGGCAAAGATCAATCGCAAACCGGCTTAGGGACAGACCGCGTATCGCTTGTTAGCGGCGTCAACCCCTACGGCGGAACGGCTTGCGGATCGTCTGCTCCCTGCGTCAATTATTTGAACCCGGCGGCGTTCGTACTGCCGGCCATTGGAACGTTCGGGAACGAGGGCAAGGGCGTGTTGCGCGGCCCGCATCTCATCACCTGGGATACCGGCGTGTTCAAAGAATTTCCGTTCGCCGCGGAACGCGCGCGTCTGCAATTCCGCGCAGAGTTTTTCAACGCTCTCAATCAGGTCAACTTCAATAATCCGTTCAACACCAACGTGCCCAGTTTTGCCAGTTCCGGTTTTGGGAGCATTACCAGTTCGCAAGATCCGCGCATAGGTCAGCTTGCTTTGAAACTGCTGTTCTAACTTCCTAACCGTTGGCGGATTGCGAATTTCGCTATCTCCACCAAGGCGCGGTACAGTGATTGTTTAAATGCCCAGACTGAGCTTCGGTATTCTTTTGAGCGCGAGTATCTTGGCGGCAGAGGCCAAAGTCGCGCTGAAAGATCTTCCTGCGGCTGTGCAGAAGGCAGTGAGGCAAGAAACGAAGACCGCCAAGCTACGCGGTCTCGAGAAGGAGATTGAACACGGGAAAACCTATTACGAAGCGGAGACGACGGTGAACGGGAAGTCGCGCGATATCTTGATTGACCCGAATGGCACTATTGTGGAAATTGAAGAAAGCGTCACGCTCGAAAGCTTGCCGGAAGCGGCGCGCAGCGGGTTGAAGCGTGCGGCAGGTATAGGCAAGATTCTACGGGTCGAATCGATCACCAGGGGATCCACTGTCAGTTATGAAGCGCTGATCGAGCGCCATGGAGAAAAGGTAGAAGCGTCCGTCAGCGCGGACGGCTTAAGAAGGAAAGACTGACGTTCTTTCAGGATGTATGTGGATTCTCGTAGCCGAAGATGAAACCTCCATGGGCGATTTGCTCGTGCAAGGCTTAGAAGAACAGAACCACACCGTGACCCTGGCGCGGGATGGCGAGGAAGCACTGGCCGCAGTTGCTGCGAGCGTTTACGATGCGATCGTTCTAGATGTAATGATGCCTCGCCTCGATGGTTTCGAAGTGGCGCGCCGGTTGCGGGCGGCCAAGAATCACACACCTATCCTGATGCTGACGGCACGCGACAGCGCCGAAGATATCGTGAAAGGCCTGGATGCTGGCGCGGACGATTATCTCGTTAAGCCTTTCTCGTTGAAAGTTCTGCTGGCACGGCTGCGCGCGGTCGCCAGGCGCGCCGCACAAGCCCCCGTCAAGGAGTTACGCGCTCACGACTTGTCGCTTGATCCGGCAGCGCGCGAAGTGCGAAAGACCGGGACAAGGATTTCGCTCACGCCTACCGAGTTTAGATTGCTTGAATTGCTGATGAGGCGTGCCAACCGGGCCGTATCCCGCACAGCCATCATCGAAGCCGTCTGGGGCTTCGATCACGATGTGGAGCCGAATACGGTAGACGTGTACATTAAGCTCCTCCGTGAGAAAGTAGACAGCAAGGCTCAATTGATTCACACTGTGCGCGGCTTCGGATACATTCTGCGTGACTAAGCCGCGAACCAGATCGATCCGCTTCCGGCTCACGGCCTCCTATACCGGCGTGCTCGCCATGACATTTGCGCTGATTGGAGTCGGGGTGTGGATCGCCCTCGAACACAGCATCCAGCAAACGGCTGACCGAGAGCTTTACACGCGCTTAACCGAAGTCCGTCGCTATATTGATAGTTTCTCAGCGGATGACCTCTTGCATCTGGAAGAGGAGTTTAAGGAAGAGTCGCTGCTCAGTCAGTCAGTCGCCAACATTCGCGTTTCCGGCGCGCAGGGCCAGTGGCTCTTTCGGACTCCCAGTACCGATCGCTGGCCTTCGCGAGCGAGCGATCCTGCAAAGTTGAGCATGCGTGGCAGCAACGTGACCATTCGCGTAGGGCACGAACTGATTCGCGTTCTTACGGCGCCGGTGAAGTTGGGCGTAGTGGAAATTGGACTTTCCATCGACGGGTTCGAAGAAGTCAAGAGAGGTTTTCTGTGGTCGCTCGCGTTGGGAAGCCCCTTATTGTTAGTGCTGGCTTGGTTGGGTGGTTACTGGCTGAGTGGCCGCGCTTTGAAACCGGTGGATGAGATCTCGCAAGCTGCGTCCAATATTAGCGTTCAGGACCTATCGGCCCGCCTTCCGGCCGCCAATGTGGGAGATGAGTTAGACCGGTTGTCGCGCGTCTTAAATGACATGTTGGCGCGTTTGGAGTCCGCGTTTCACCGCATCACGGAATTCACGGCCGACGCCTCCCACGAGTTACGTACGCCGGTGGCCGTCATCCAAACAACAGCCGAACTCATGCAAGCACGGCCGCGCACAGTGGAAGAGCACTTGAAGGCGTGGGGCAACGTGACGAAAGAGACTGAACGAACTTCGCATCTGATTGCCGATCTCCTAACACTGGCGCGCGCCGATTCTGCAAACCTTGAGTTCGAGATGCGTCCCATCGATCTCTCAACGATCGCGCAAGCCGCGGTGGATGAAATGCGAGTCATGGCAGAAGCGAAGCAACTCGAGCTGGTTCTGGACACGCCTAAAAGGTGTCCCATGCAAGGTGATGCCGATGCATTGCATCGCGTCCTTTGCATTCTCCTTGACAATGCCATTAAGTTTTCCTTGGGGTCTGCGGAGATAAGAGTTTTATTGACTCATCCCGCCATTCTTAAGGTTTCAGATCAAGGTGCCGGAATCGCGCCCGAAGATTTACCCCTGATTTTTGAGCGCTTTTATCGAGTCTCCAAAGACCGATCCCGCAAAACCGGTGGGGCGGGCTTGGGGCTATCGATAGCCCGCTTTATTGTCGAGAGACACGGGGGGAAGATCGAGGTCGCGAGTGAACTCGGCCGCGGCTCCACCTTCACTGTAGCGTTCCGAGTTAGTAATACGTAGCCACCGGTTTGCCCTCAATGAGTCGAATTGTTTGAGCCGCAATACGATCGGGTCCCGTCTGGCGCGCCATTTCCTCCAATTGTGGTAACGCCGCTTTTGCGCCAGGGCCAATCATGCCCAGAGACTGCAGCGAACTGCGGAAAACAAATCGCCCCTCCGTTTTGTCAGCTAGACGCGCAGCCAAGGCCGGTGCCGCCGCACTGGCTGCCGGACCAATAGCTCCGAGTGCATCGGCAGCACCAATGCGCACCGCTTCAATTTTGTCACTCAAGGCAGCCGCCAGTTCAGACACCGCAGGCGCTGCTGCTGCGCCGATGGATTTCAATGCCAACGCCGCCAGCCCGCGCAGTTCAGGGTTGTCATCTTTCAGCGCTGTAATCAAAGCCGGCACGCTACCCGCACCAATCTTCGCCAGCGAGCTAACCGCAGCCGATCGAACTTCGGCCGACGGGTCACTCAGTGCGCCATTCAGGGCAGGGACGGCCGCTTTACCGTCTTTCCCAAACTCTCCAATCGCAAGGAGCGAACGGATCCGATCTTTTCCTGAAGCCTTCGCGAGCCTGTTCAGATAAAAAGAGAGCGGGCGTCCGCGATAAACAGGATCGCGCCGCTGTGGCTCCTTTACTATCTCGTAGTCGGCCGTGCTGCCATTGTCAGTGGCAGCATCCGGCATCTTTTCAAGGACAATGTCATTCAGCCCGAAGTTGTAGCCGAACGAGCGCGAATCCTTGCCCGTACACACAAACGTCAGGATGTGACGTCCCTTGCTTAGATCAACCATGCCGAGCGCGCGATCTTTGGCCACGTACACTTCCGGCAAATAGTTGTAATAAATCTCGGGTCCGGGCGGCGGAATCTCGGAGGTGGACGCCTGTCTCGGATCCACGTTCATCGGTACCCCATCCATCAGCGCCGTGTAATCTCCATAGTCGGGAGCTTGCGCTATGAGTCCGACTAACTCATATTGCCCCTCCTCCGCAATCTCAATCGGAATGTTGATCTTCGCACCTACACCCTGTGCCTCGAGAAACAGTAGATCTTTCGCCCAATCAACTTCTTTCTGTACGCTTGCCTTACCTTTCTCAGTCGTTACATCCTTGAGAGCATTTTGAATCGTCAGTTGCGTAGCATTACCAAACGGCAAGCGTTCATAACCATAAGGAGGTTCCGACAGTCCTTCGTTTACGCCCTGCTGATACCAAAAAGCGACACTCGAAAAGAAGTCATAGCGCTCTTCAAAGCCAGACCGGACACTGCCGTCAGGATTGGAGGTCCAACCCGAGTGTTCAATGCCCGCCCAGATCGACTTAGTGAAAGGAATCGGATCGGGTATGTGCCAGCGATAGCCAGTCAGGCGCGAGCCGAGCTTTTCCCCTTCCGCAATGGGCGTGCCGAACCAAAGGCTGCTGGTATCACGCAAGCCCCATGCTTCGTTGAAATAGTCTTCACTGCCCGTGCCTAAGATCTGCGGCTTTTTGCTGCCATCAATGTAAAAAAGGTCGTCCCCCTCGCCGAACCACGAGACCTGCGTTTGCACAACACTCATCACTGTGCCCACGTAATGACCCGAGCCCTGAATGTTCAAGAATTCATAGTTGCGGCCCTTGCGTGCCGGCCGCTCTTGTCTGTAGTAAGCGTGAAAATAACCCACATCTGCTGGTAGCTTGGCGTAGTTCCGATAATCGACGTGATAGTAAAACATTGGCACCAAGCGATGCCCTTCATTGGTGACAGTAATGCGGCAAGACTTGCGATAAGGCATCGGCCAATAGCTGTTGCGCGCCCGCCCGAACGAGCCGTTGTGAATCATCGCCGACTCAACTCCCCGTTCCGCGCCATGGCCCACCGCAAAGAAGTCTCCCAAAGGAGCGTCCACGCTAGGCGTTTTGTAGCCATCGTAATATACGCGCAGCCGTAGTAATCGTGGCCACGCGAATTCATTGTGGGCTACAGTGAGCCAAATGTGAGTAATCATGCCAGGCCCATGCAGATCTGCCATCACCAGTGTTTCGCCGGGCATGATGCGCTTGCTATCATCGTTGCTCGCGACAAAGCGATTGCTGCTAGACACGCGAGCGCTCGAATAGTTCTTGAGACGCGCCAAGTCAAGTGCGTCACTGACGTTCGTCCCGGGGATTTGCGCAATCAGTGGGATCACATTGAACAAGAGCGCAATAGCTGTGAGTCGCTGCATAGTGGTAAGCGCCGCCTTTTCGCTTGGTTATAGCAAAGCTTACCAGTCTCCCATCACCGGCATTCAAACCCCTGCCTTCCCGCGCATCCCATCCGCAAACGCTGATGCGATCTTTTCGTTCACAAAAGATGAAAATATTTTTTATCGCTAGATTCCAAAGGACTTAACCTTATTTCCGCCCACCCCCGAAGTTCGTTTTCGGTCCTCTCGATGCTATGTTTTGGCCAGGCTCACCAGAGATTCTTCTCCGGTGGGCTTTTGTATTTCTGAACAGGAGTTCGCCCCATGTACTCACTCGAAAGTCCAAGTGCCGTTGCGCACGAAACTCGAAAGCCATTGCTGAATGGCCTGTCGTCTATTGGCAAGGTGTCGCATGAAACGCTATAAATATCCACCCAGCGGCGTGCAAGTGTGGGATGTCGATCACGATCTATGGGATGTGCGCGAGGCCCGCGCTACCAAGCATGGCTTTGACTTGTTGTTTGGCAGCCCTGCCAGCACCCCACTGGGAAGTGCCATCACCGGGCTGCCCCGTCTCATCTCCACGCCGGCCCTGCGAGATTATTGGGAACAAAACCGTACGAAACGGCACGGCGAGGTTTTTGACTTACCCGCCGGTCGAACCACATTGAAGAGGGCACGGAAGCGCTTGGGTTTCAATGTGGTCGATGACACGGAAGCTTTCTTTCGGCGGCGCAAAGGTGATCTGAAGAAACTCAGCGCTCGGAAATTTGCCGAAAAGCACGAAGTCGATTTCCACGTTGCCATGGCTTGGCGCCTGCGTTTAGTCGGACGCAAGGCTCGTCCCCTCGGTTGGTGGCGCGACGAAAGTGTGTTGGCAATTCTGCGTCAACCCATCACGCATCGCGAGGCGGGCGAACAGCTCGGCATCAAGACGAGCCATGTTCACCGGCTTCGCGTCCGCATGCAAGCGGAGTTCGGCAGTGGCGAGACCGAGTTACTGCTCGCCGCGTAAAGAAGGAAACAGATGCTGGCGGTCCCCATTCGCATTGTGATCGCCAGCTCTCGCAAATGCGTGAGTTCGCATGTTATCGTTCTGCTTGATGTCATTGGTGCCATGCGTCCATCGCTCAGTATAGGCCGGACTGTACTATTTCTCTCACTCCTGTCCGGTTGTGGCGGTGGTAGCTCTTCTGGCACTTCGCCCACCGGCCCAGTTGCCAACTTCGCTCTATCCGCCCTTGCCGGACTCAACCTCCCACACAGCGCATCCATCACGTTTTCTGTCTCTGCCCCCGCCATCAATGGCTTCGCGTCTCCCGTATCTATGTCGATCGGAGGCTTGTCTTCGTCGATTACGGCCAATCCGTTAAACCCTCCCTTTGACAGCGGGAGCTTCGCAAACTGTCACGCTTTCTGCTGCCAGTTCCGCAGCGTTTGGTTCTATCTCGCTTAGCGTCAGGCGAACGTCCGGCACGCTCGCCGTGGATGGAACGGGCTCATCGCTGGCTACCTGGGGCGCGCCTTTGCTGATGCCCGCACACTGCTGAACGGCACACCCGAAATTTCCACGCAATCTTCCCCTCGAGATGTCCTTCGGAGGTTGGTATCACCGATGGTGGCATCGTCTCTTACGGCGCGTCCTCCGTGAACGCGATTGGTGAGAATGCCTTCTTTAAACTCAACACCGCTACCGGCGCCATCACTGCGTATTCCACCCATGTAGCTAACACCGACAGTTACAACAACCTCTATATCTGGGTGGCCCTTAGCCCGACAACCAACACGTCTACCTTGAGCAAAAGGGAGCCATTCTAAAAGAGATCGATACCGCCACGGATCAAGTGCACACCGTCCCCACCGCGGTCCTCACTGCCGATCTCGCCATTTCCGGCGATGGCTAATCCCTGGCGGCTGCCAACAATCTGCTGAAGATCAATCTCACGCAAAACGCAAATCTAGCCACCAGCGAGTTCCAAGCCTATGGAGCCAATTATGTTCACGGTGAAAGACTTAGTTCCGATGGCTCACTCGCGTTTGTGCCGAGTCAGAACTCAATAGATGTCTTCAATCGAGCGAACGGAACGCTCATTGAGAGAGTGGCCGTCCCCTTCACCCTGAGTTCCAACTTTGATGCTCTCGTCAGGGAACTGCGCCTACAATGTCTTGGTTGCGATCACAGGCGCAGGCGTAGCTGTCATCGATCTCTCCTCGATTCCCAAGCCTTCGCTTCGCCAGCCGATCCCTGTCAATCAGTCACGGCAGGCCATTCCCGAAGCGATCCCCACTCCGCCGTAAACTGCGACCCACAAGCCTGCCCCACTACATCTTCAACGTTCGTCACGCCTCAAGGAACAATCACGGTCGACCCGTCTTCCGTTTCCTGCTTAATCGCCAGCAGCGCCTGGTTCGCCTCATCAAGCGAAAACACCTTTACCCGCGGAAGAATGTTGAGATCTCGGGCAATCACCAAAAACTCCTTCGCATCCTTCCGAGTCATATTGGCCACGCTTCGAATCTGTCTTTCGCCCCACAATAAAGTGTCGTAGTCAAACTTGGGCATCTCATCAAGGTGAATGGCGTTAATCGCCACTACGCCGCCCTTCCTCAAACTCGCCAACGCACTCACAACTACTTTGCCGGTTGGCGCGAATGTGATGGCGCGATCCAACCTCACCGGCGGCTGCTCGTCCTCCTTTCCCACCCATGTTGCCGCGAGCGAACGAGCCGTTTGTCGGTGCCGTTCCCCTCTAGTCACAACATAGACATCGCACTTCCACGATCGCAATACGGTGATCGCCAAACTCGCCGAACTCCCAAATCCAAACAGGCCCACTCGTTCGCCAGGTTGTACGCCAGCCACGCGTAAGCTGCGATAGCCAATGATGCCCGCACACAGGAGTGGCGCAACTACAGTGGCATCTAAACCCGGCGGCAGCGGCAAAGCAAAGTCCGCGCGTACTAAAACAAATTCTGCGTAACCCCCATCCACCGAATAGCCGGTAAACGTAGGGTTATCACACAGATTCTCCATTCCGTGTTGGCAATACCAACAATCTCCATCCGTACCTCCCATCCAGGAAACGCCCACTCTCATCCCCAGCGGCAAGTCTGCTGTGGCGCCCTCCACCACTTCACCCACAATCTGATGCCCCGGAATCAGATCTGGCTTAGTGGCTGGCAAATCGCCTTCCGCGATGTGAAGATCCGTTCGACAAGCGCCACAAGCAATAACTCGCAGCAGCACGTACCCATCTTGGATCTTCGGGCGTTCCGTTTCTCGAATCTCAAAATAGTTTCCGGCAGTTCTGGGGCCCGGTCGTAAAATCGCAGCTTTCATCGCTATTGTCAGCCTCTGCTAAAAAACAGCAGCTAATTCTCATTAATGCGCATACACTTCTTCGTGCTGCGGTGTCGGCATAACAGGTTTGGTCATGTAGTCGATCACAACCCTCGCCGCCACATCTCCATGTTCCAACCGATGGAAGATTCGGTTAATGTCCGCAAGTGGCTGCAGTTCCACATCAGCCGTCACCTTGCCCTCTGCGGCAAATGCCAGTGCCTCAGCCATGTCTTCGCGTGTTCCCACAAACGACCCGCGAATGGTAATGCAATTCGCCACCACATCAAACAGCGGAACGGGGAATTCACCCGGCGGCAGTCCCACCAAAACGCAAGTCCCGCGTTTACGGGTCATACCAATACCTTGCTTGAACGCGATCAACGATGGCGCGGTAATCAACACGCCGTGCGCGCCGCCGCCCGTCTCCTTCTTTAAAGCGGCTGCCGGATCAC
>Ga0182012_10002002_pt1 | contig 22242 bp, 21 predicted proteins | sample 612S2SmetaG_FD_120486 | JGI IMG/M metagenome (GOLD analysis project Ga0182012, IMG submission 120486) | Permafrost microbial communities from Stordalen Mire, Sweden - 612S2S metaG | ecosystem: Environmental > Terrestrial > Soil > Wetlands > Permafrost | place: Sweden: Stordalen | collected... | reverse complement strand
CATTCCAGCTCGATCGACGAAGAGGTTGCCATCGAACTCAAGCGCCGCCTCAACGGGCCTGACTCAGGTCCGTTGCGGACGGGCAGCGAAACCACTAATGGTCACAGCCATGAATATGACGATCATCCGGAGCACGAGGTGCAAGAAGAAGAGCACGAGCGTGAGCCTGTAGCCGAGCACGTCGTCGAAAAGACGATGACTGCTGGGCAGTCTTTTACCCTGTCGTCTGAACCGCCACCAATCCCAAAGGCTCCACCCTCTTTGCCGTTGCGTCCACCTACCATGCCGTTGCGCCCTCCGGCCCGCGATTTTCAAACATCCCGGCCGCCTTTGAATCTTGGGAGGTCGATGCCTCCGCCTGCGCCGCCCGCACCTGTCGTTAAAGAGGAGCACCACGCCGAAGGCGGGCCTGCGGAGGTAACCGCTCACCCGGAGCCGGCGGAAGTAGAAAAGCCGATACCGTCGTTTCGTCCGCTTCGTCCGCCACTGGGAGGAGGCAGCGCCATACACGCTCCGTTAGCGACTCCTGGCCACGCAGGCGGTATGCATAATCGCGGCATTTCGATTCCAGCTCGCCCGGTGCCGCCATCTCCGAAGATCAATCCGGCGGGTGGTGCGGCTACCACACCTGCAGGACCGCGCCAACCTTTGCCGGCAGATTCGCCGCGCCCGAATTATTCGCAGATGCCTCCGCTTGAGAGGCCAGCGCGACCGGCGCCAGCACCAGCACCGGCACCGGCGGCTCCGTCCGCGCCACAGCAACCGCCTGCTGCGCGCTTTAACCAAGTACCCACTCACGTGGTAGCTCCAGGTCCGGCCACGCCTCCACAGACATCGGTTTCACCAGCCGCACCAGCGGCTCCTAGCGCGGTACCGGGCGCTCCCATTCCAGTGCCGCCGCGGCCGGCGCCTCGCCCCCAACAAACATCAACTCTGACGCCTGGTGCGCCGATTGCACCGCGGCCGCAAGGTAATCGTCCGTTAGCGGGCCAGCCGCAAGCACGTCCTATCGTTCCGCCGCGACCGGATCTTGTCCAGCGATTGAAGCAGCAAGCGCGCCCTATGCCGGGTACTGCGCAGCCGCCTGCCCCGCGCCCTGGTGCACCCGCTCGACCTTCGCCCGCTCCGGGTCAACCGCTTTACCGCGGTCCGGTGCGCCCTGGCCAACCGTTAATGCGCGGCCCTGGTCAACCAGGCGGTCCTGGTCCTGGCCAACCTGGCCAACAGCAACGCCGCCCCGGTCCCGGAGGGATGCGCCCCATGCATCCCACCAGCCTGCGCCCCGACACCGCGCAGCCCATGCCTACAGAGCAGCAGCGCCGCCATCAAGCCAAGCCAGGTACGCGCCAACCTGCTCGCAAGCGTGAGGATCAAGAAGGAAATCTTCGCGAACGTGGTCCGAAGCGTCAGGCGATTTACGAGCCACCACCCATCGACCGCGAAATTACGGTCGCGGAAGGAGTCACGGTAAAAGAGCTTTCTGAAAAACTTGGCGTCAAGGCGAATCTTGTCATCAAGAAACTGCTTGAAAAGAAGATCTTCGCCACTATCAACCAGACTCTCGACGTAAAACTTGCCGAGGATTTGGCGCGCGATTTCGGTGCATCAACAAACAAAGTTACGTACGAGCAGGAAAGCACGCAAGATATCGAAGAAGCCGAAGAGACGACAGATCTTGTTCGTCGTGCGCCAGTTGTTACCATCATGGGCCACGTCGATCATGGTAAGACTTCATTGCTCGATGCGATTCGCGAAACGAACGTCGCAGGCCGCGAGGCCGGTGGCATCACGCAACATATCGGTGCGTATCACGTTGAACGGAACGGCAGAAAGATTGTTTTCATCGACACTCCTGGTCACCAGGCCTTTACCCGTATGCGTGCGCGCGGCGCTAAGGTAACGGATATCGTCGTACTCGTAGTTTCCGCCGATGACGGCGTTATGCCGCAAACTCTGGAAGCGATTGATCACGCCAGAGCTGCTGGCGTTCCTATGATTGTCGCCATCAACAAGATAGACAAGCCCGATGCTCAGCCTGAGCGCGTGAAACAGCAGCTGGCTGATCGCGGAATGCTGGCTGAAGATTGGGGCGGCGATGTTGTGATGGTGCCCGTTTCGGCAAAAGCCAAACAGAATCTCGACTTGTTGCTCGAAATGATTCTGTTGGTGGCCGATATTCAAGATCTGAAAGCGAACCCTGCTCGGCCTGCGGTTGGCACGGTGCTTGAAGCGAAGCTCGACAAGGGCCGTGGACCAGTTGCCACCATGCTGGTGCGCAACGGTACGCTCAAAGTCGGCGATCAATTTATTTGTGGCGCGCTGTTTAGCAAAGTGCGCGCTATGTTCGATGATCGCGGTAATCCTACCCGCGAAGCTGAGCCATCGATGCCTGTCGAAGTGATTGGTCTTGAAAGTGTCCCCGAAGTGGGCGATTCTTTCCAGGTTGTGACGGATACCTCGAAGGCGAAACAAATCGTCATCTATCGCGAAGCGAAGGCGCGCGATGCGGCGATGGCGAAGGGCGCGCGGGTTGCGACACTGGATTCGCTGCATGCTCAATTCAAAGAAGGCGATCTCAAAGATCTCAATCTGGTTATCAAGGCCGATGTGGGTGGTACGGCGGAAGTTCTTTCCGATACCCTGCAGCAGCTTTCTACCGACAAGATTCGGGTTCGCATTCTGCGGTCTGGCGTTGGCGCCATATCCGAAGATGACGTGCTTCTCGCTTCCGCCTCTGAGGCGCTCATCATCGGCTTCAATGTGAAAGCCGAAAAGAGCGCGGAATCGACGGCTGAGCAGCAGAAGGTTGCGATCCGGTTGCATAGCATTATTTACGAATTGATTGACGAAGTTCGTCTGGCCATGACGGGCTTGCTCGATCCGGTCTACAAGGAAACGGTTCTCGGCCATGCCGAGGTCAAAGAAATTTTCAAGATCAGCAAGGTGGGTACCGTTGCCGGTTGCTACGTGTCGGATGGCGTTATCCGCCGCGATAGTCAGGTGCGGCTCAAACGCGACGGCGATCTGATTCATACGGGCAAGATTGATGCTCTCAAGCGCTTCAAGAACGACGCCAGCGAAGTGAAGAACGGTGTTGAGTGCGGTATTTCAATCGTCAATTTCAACAACATCAACGTTGGCGATATTATCGAAGCATTCACCATGGAACGTATCGCGCCGCAATTGCCGCCGGCCGCAGCAGCCCGCTAGCTAGTGCCCGTAATTGGTGTACTCACGCTTGACATTGTTGTGGAGACGTCGCATTCTCTGAAAGAGAAGCGACACGTAGTAAAGAGCCTGAAAGACCGTCTGCGCGAGCGGTTCAACGTCGCGGTGGCTGAAATAGACGGTCTAGATTCCTGGCAGCATGCCGTCGTGGCGGCCGTTACCGTTTCGAACGATAAAGTGCATGCTGAGAAAATACTAAGCGCCGTTGAGGCGCATGCCGAAAGTGTCCTGGCCGGCTCACTCACTGGCACATCGATTGAATGGCTGTAAGATAGTACTTAATTTAAGAAGGGGGTTTGGTATTTATGACCTTCGAATTCAAAGCCACAGTAATGGCTAACGGGCAGGTTGCCCTTCCTTCCCATATCGCCGGGCAGGTTCCTGCCGGTTCAGAAGTAGATGTGACCCTTAGCTGGGAAGCGCCATTGGACGCCGATTCCTTTCGGACGCTGAGCCAGAAAGTACGCGCGGCAGCCGCGTATGCTCCTGAAGACTCGGTCTTCGATTGTTTAGCCTAATCCGTAACCTTTTCCGGCCCGCGCGCGAATTGATTGGTGCGGGCTTATGAAAAGATTGTGGCTCATAGCCATTCCCCTCATCTCGTTGTTCGCTCAACAGCCGAAACCGATTTCTACCGGACCGGCTGTTGGCGCAACGGTTCCGGATTTCCAGACTAATGATAGTTCAGGTCGGGTTCAAAATCTACACTCGATCATGGGCCCCAAGGGCGCTCTGCTCGTATTCTTCCGTTCCGCTGATTGGTGACCGTTTTGTAAAGCGCAACTGGTCGAGTTGCAACAGAACTACAGCAGGATTCAGGCCGCCGGGTTAGGGTTGGCAGCCGTTAGTTATGACAGTCCCGCTGTGCTCAAAAGTTTTGCGAGCCGGCGTAATATCACTTTCCCGTTGCTGTCTGATCCGGAATCGAAAATCATTCGGTCGTATGGAATTCTAAATACTTCGGTCGAACAGAACTCGCAGGCCTATGGCGTGCCGTATCCGGGCATCTATTTCGTTGATACGAAGGGCGTCGTCAAGGCCAAATATTTCGAAGACGATTTTCGCGAGCGTCAGACTGCAGCGCTCATCTTGATGCGTGAGTTCGGAATCGAACCGGCAACCAGTCACACATCTATTAGCGCCAAGCATTTGTCGCTCAGCGCCAGCGCTACCACGGATACCGCGCACATGGGCCACCACGTTTCTCTTGTTCTGGATGTCGCGCTTCCCCCGCATGTCCACGTCTACGCGCCGGGAGTCAAGGGCTATATTCCAGTGGACTGGAAGCAGACCGATACTCAGGCTGCGAAGTCTGCCTCGGCTGTTTTCCCGCCCGCCAAGATACTCTTGCTCCCGGCGATTAACGAAAAGGCCCCGGTCTTCGAGGGCACCTTTCGCATCACTCGCGAAGTGACGTTCGGAAGTGACAAAGATATCGCCCCATTAGTAGATAAGAGTGGCAATCTCACGCTTCAGGGCACGTTTCGCTACCAAGCATGCGACGACGAAAAGTGTTTCTTGCCAGAGACGCTGCCAGTTAACTGGACGTTCCACTTCGAGCCCCTTGATCGGACTCGCGCACCGCAAGAGCTTCAGCGCCCAAAACCGTGACAACTAAGACGCGGACGCCTTCTCAAACTCGACACGCTTTCGCACGCTTAACCAGAGCAGCGCATAAAGCATAAAGGCCAACCCGAACGCGGCTACCAAATAAACTGGCCACGGCCCCAAGGAATCTAACAGCGTGGCGCTCTTCGGCTTATTGCAGAGATACATATAGTTGGTTTTAAATACTGCGTTGAACGTTCCAACTGCGACGGCGAAAGCTAGCAGAATTCCGAATGCTCGCCATAGAGCGCCCTTGCGGAGCATGGCAATTTCGCCGTAAACCAAAATGATATTGGCAATCACAATGCCGCCGTGTGCGACAAAAAAGTAAACAGCTGGATAGGTAGGCCAGGGGCTCCACAAATCGGGAGTTAAGAGTGCCATTCCGGCGCCCGCTATGCCTGCAAAGTACGCAAACTCGACCAGAATCGGTCTAAGCAAAAGGCAAGCGGCCACGGTGGCCCATAAACTCGCATCACATAACTGTAGCGGCAGATTGCTAATTCGTAGACCTTCATGGGAATAGCGGAAATACCACCAATAAAATTCGCCTAGCGCGAGCCCGAACGCAAAGGCCAACCGGACCCTAGTTGTCGATATGCGCCGCGCTCGGCAAAGGTATGAAAGGCCAGCCGCGATCACGGTAATTGCCAGCAAAATACTTAAATGGGTTGCGCCAAATAGAATCACTTGGGTATTGTAACGAAGGTTTTGCTATCGTTAAGAACCGCGCATTGGCGATGAGAATAGCCGGCTCCTACACGCTGCCGTTTGATCGAGAGAAAACATACGGCTCACTACACAACCCCTTGATCTCGGCCCGCTGCTTGCCGGGCTGCGACGCCCTTGAGCAGATGGGCGAGGATGAATACGCTATGCGCATGAAGCTTGAACTAGCGGGTTTTTCAAGCGTCTTTACGGGCACGATTAAAATAATCGAAGCCAATCCTCCGCAAAGCTTCAAGATGTTGGTTGACGGTTCGGGCAGAGGCGGATTTCTCAAGGGCGAGGGCATCATGAATCTTGCTCCGTCCAGCGGAGGGACCGAACTGACGTATGACGGTGATGTGCGGGTGGGCGGGAGCATTGCCGCGTTCGGCCAGCGCGTAATTGATTCCACCGCTAAACTGATGATTCGCAGGTTCTTCGAGAGGTTTATCGACGAAGTGAATAAGGCTCTCTAACGTCTTTTCGTCGCGAAGTTGCGGCACTTTCAACACGACACCGTACACTCTAGATTAGGGAGGCGTCATGGATAATCACCGGGCTGGACGAGTATCCGAAGCCCTGCGCGAGGAACTCGGTGAAATGATCGCTTACGAGCTCTCCGATCCCAGGATCGGCGACGCTGTTGTCACTGAGGTGTTAGTTTCACCTGATATGCGGCACGCCCAAGTCCGTCTTCATATGAGCACGGATCTGACTGAGCAAAAAGAGACTATAGAGGCACTGGAAGGTGCGCGGCATTTTTTGAGGCATCAACTGGCCGAACGCTTAAATTTGTTTCGCATCCCCGAACTACATTTTGAAGCAGATGTTAAGCGGGCTATTAACGCTCGTATGGACCAGTTGATGAAACGGGTTCGCCGCGGCCGTCCGCGTGATCAAGAGCAACCCAAAAGCTAGATGGACTCAGCCAACAAAATGGGGCTTTTAGCTTCCGCCCTGGTCCTGGTGGCTAGAGTGGCTATTTAGAACCGGTGGATAAGATAGTGCCAGTGTTAAAACAAAACGGAACCGTCAGCGGACCAGTTTCCCCGTGCGACTTTCCTGGACTTATGTGTGACAAACGAGTGGGGGATGAATGCGCGTGGGTCAAATGAGCGGAGGCCGATTCCTGGACGCCTGCCGCCGAAGAAGCACCGATGTAAGGCCAGTTTGGTTTATGCGTCAAGCGGGCCGCTACATGAAGCCTTACCGCGATATTCGAGCGAAACACAGTATCCTCGATATTTGCAAAAAGCCTGAACTGGCAGCCGAAGTAACTTTGCAACCGGTGGAGATTCTCGACGTCGATGCTGCCATCATCTTTGCCGATCTTCTCTTGCCAGTTGAGCCCATGGGCTTGAAACTATCTTTTGTGAGCGGTGAAGGTCCTTCTATTGCAAACCCCGTGACCGAGCCTGCGGACATTGACGGTTTATCAACCAGCCGCACGGATGAATTAGGTTACGTTGCTGAATCAATTCAGGTTGTTACTCGCGCCTTGGCGGGGCGCGTACCCGTCATCGGTTTTGTTGGCGCGCCTTTTACACTCGCTAGCTACATGATTGAAGGTGGGCCATCGAAAACGTTCTTGAAGACGAAGAAACTGATGTATGCCGATGAGACCATGTGGCGGCGGCTCATGGGCAAACTGGTCGACGTCTTAGGTGGGTTTGCCAGTCTGCAAGTGGGCGGAGGCGCCAAAGCGATTCAGGTTTTCGATAGCTGGGTGGGCGCGCTGGGTCCCGATGATTACGTGCGCTATGTTCAACCTTATTCGCGCGCGCTGATTGAACGGATTCGCGCGACCAGCGTGCCGGTAATTCACTTTGGCACTGGCGCTGCCGGGTTTTTTCGTGAGTTGCACGCGGCCGGCGGCGACGTACTTGGCGTCGATTGGCGGATCAACATCGATCAAGCATGGATGGAAATAGGCTATCGATCCGCCATACAAGGCAATCTTGATCCGGTAGCATTGTTTGCGCCATTGCCGGAGTTGAAGAGCAAGGTGCAAGATCTCTTGCGCCGGACGGGTACGCGCCCGGGGCACATCGTAAATCTCGGCCACGGCATTCTGCCGGAGACGCCCGTGGAAAATGTAAAAGCTGTTGTACAAATGGTCCGCGAATTTCAGCGGTAAACAAGTTATGCCTGTCGAAAGAGTCTTGATTATTGGTGGTGGCCTCTCAGGCCTAGCTACTGCGTACTTCCTGTCGCGTTACGCCATCCCGTCCACGATCATTGAAAAAACGAATCGAACTGGTGGTCTCATTAAGACCGACTTCATCGAAGGCTGCCGCCTTGAAGCAGGTCCTGATAGTTACATCGCTACCAAGCCGGCAGTGAACCAGTTGGCCGAAGAACTGCCTGGATTAAAGGATCAGATTATCGGATCTAACGATGCCGCCCGCCGCATATTTGTTGTTCGTAACGGCAGGCTGGTGCAGATGCCAAAGGGCATGGTGATGATGGTGCCAGGCGAATGGGAGCCGCTAGAGCGATCCCACTTGATCAGTGAAGAAGCGAAGCGCGCCATTAAACGCGAAACGAAGATGAAGCCTTTTGCGCGAGGCGAGGACGTTTCGGTGGGCCAATTTGTAGAAGAACATTTTGGTGCTGAGGTGGTGGAGTATCTAACTGAGCCGCTGTTGTGTGGTGTCTACGGCGGCGAATCTGAAAAGCTCAGTGCCGAAAGTGTTTTGCCGCGCTTTGTCGGTTACGAGCGCAAGTTTGGAAGTCTGGTAACGGGAGTGCAGCAGGAACTTCGCGATAAGCCAAAGGGGGGCTCATTGTTCCTTTCACTTCGCGATGGCATGCAGACACTCACTAACTCACTGGTGGCAGCCACCGGCGGGCGCACGAACATATTGCGCGGCGAAGCCTCGGCGATCACGCATAAAGATGACGCCTGGCAAGTGCGAGTGGGCGATGAGACATTAACCGCTCGCAATCTCGCTCTCTGCTGTCCTGCTCATGTCAATGCCGGGTTGCTCGAAACGAGTGCTCAGCCGTTGGCAGACGAACTCGCGGCCATCCCGTATTCATCCGCCATTCTCGTGATGATGGTTTACGACCGGGCCACATTAGATCACCCGCTCGATGGCTTTGGCTATTTAGTCCCGCGCGGTGAACGCAAAACCATCGCTGCCGCCACATGGGTTAACACGAAGTTCCCATCTCGAGTACGGCCCGATCTCGCTGCCCTTCGAGCGTTCATTGTCAGTCACAAAGCGCTTGAGCTAGCTCAGGCATCGGAAGAAGAAATTGTTTCGCTGGTTCGAGAAGACTTTGAACGAATCATGGGCATTTCCGCCAAACCTTTGTTCCACACATTTCACCGCTGGCCCAACTCGATGCCACAATATATAGTAGGGCATTCGCAAAGGGTTCAAAATATTTACACAAACTTGAAGGAATACCCAGGACTATTTCTAGTTGGTAATGCGTACGACGGCGTTGGTATTCCAGATTGCCTACGCCATGCGCGTGAGATTGCGCAACACATATGTGAAAGGAGCGTCTAACGGTTATGAGACTTTCAATAGGACTCATGCTGGTGGCTCTAGCGAGCGCGCCGGCATTTGCTCAGAAAAATGTCGGTGAGCGTTTGAACGCTGCGACCGAAGACCTAAAAGAGATGATGAATACCTCCGACAAGGGTATTCCACAAGACTTACTGAACCGTGCATCCTGCGTGGTGATTGTTCCAAACCTCAAGTCAGGCGGCTTTATTGGCGGTGTCCAATACGGGCGCGGATTCTTTACCTGTCGTAAGGCGGATGGCGTTGGCTGGCACGCTCCCGGCGCCATCAAACTGACTGGCGGCAAGTTCGGTTTCCTGGCGGGCGCGAAAGACACCGATTTGATCATGCTTGTTATGAATAAGGCTGGTATGGAGCACTTGCTCAGCGACAAGTTTCAAATCGGTGGCGAAGCTGCCGCAGTTGCCGGACCCATCGGACGTGATTCATCGGCCATGACAGACGCCGAGATGCACGCTGAGATTCTCTCCTACTCTCGCTCGCGCGGTGTGTTTGGCGGAATTGATATTGGCGGTTCAGCCGTAACGCAAGACGAAGACGCCACAAAAGAACTCTACGGGAGTATGATCACAAACCGTGAAATTGCCAACACCCATGTGGCTGTTCCTGCCGCCGCAGAACCGCTTATTCACGAGCTGAATCGGCTTTCTTCGCGGAAGTAAGTCAGCACAAACTTCATGCTGGAGGCGCGATTCCAACGCGCTTCCTGTATGATTGCCGAGATTTGTTAGAACGCTGTCGCGCGACAATAAATCTTGGCTCATTCAACCACTAAAATCCGTTTGGCTCTCATCTCCGGTGGTCGTTCCGGGGAACACGAAATCTCCGTCCGGTCAGCCACTTCTGTTAAGAAGGCTTTGGACCCCAGTAAGTACGATCTCATCGAATATTTCATCGATAAGTCTGGCAAGTGGCACCCCGGCCCCATCCTTCCCGAGCCCGGCGCCAACGGCGATATCGACGTAGTCTTCCCTCTATTGCATGGTACCTTCGGCGAAGATGGCACGGTGCAGGGTTTGCTTGAACTCGCAGATCTTCCATACATCGGGGCTGGTGTTCTCGGCTCGGCGGTTTCGATGGATAAGGCAATCACTAAGAAGCTATGCCAACAAGCCGGCCTGCCGGTGGTTGAGCATCTTACTCTTACGCGGGGCGAATTCGATCCGAACAAGCTCAGCTTACCCTTCGACTTTCCTGTGTTCGTAAAGCCTGCCAACCTGGGATCATCGGTCGGCATCACGAAAGCAAAATCGCGCGAACAATTGGCAACCGCTCTCGAAACAGCTCTGCATTACGATCGCAAGATCGTTGTGGAACGCGGCGTTACAGGGCGGGAATTTGAATGCGCAGTTTTAGGTAGCGATCCGGCCAAGGCTTCGACCCCTTGCGAAATTATTCCCTCGCAAGAGTTCTACACTTACGAAGACAAGTATCTGTTGGACAAAGCCCGGATCGAGCTGCCAGCGAAACTCACCCCAGAGCAAACCGCCGAAATGCAGCGGCTCGCCCTTGCATGCTTTGACGCGGTAACTTGCGAGGGCATGGGACGCGTCGATTTCCTCATGGAGACATCTACCGGCCGCTTCTATATCAACGAGATCAACACGATTCCGGGGTTCACTTCTATCAGCATGTATCCCAAGATGTTTGAATATAGCGGGATACCATATTCGCAACTGCTCGACACACTCATTGAACTCGCCTTACAGCGCGCCAAGAGCCGCCAGACGATCCAGTACTCCCGATGAAGACTTTGAGCCTGTTGGCCCTGGCTGCAAGTCTCGCTCTGGCGCAAACCCCGCCGGAAGACCCGGCTAAAGACCTTGATCCATATCTGAAGCAGTTCATTGATGTGTTTAATACCGTTCGGGCGAACTCTGCGGATCCACCGCAAGACGAAAAAATGATCTATGGAGGCGCAATCCCGTCGATGCTGCGCCAACTAGACCCCCACACCCAATTCTTCGACCCTGGCCAGTTCCAGCAACTGAAGCAGATGCAGGAATCGGAGCAAAAAGGCTTCGGTAGTGTTGTGGCCGTCTTGCCTGGCCAGGTTATCTTCCTGCAAACTTTTCCAGGTACGCCTTCCAATAAAGCGGGCATCCAGCCGGGAGATGAACTGATCGCCGTTAATAATTACGCTATACAATCTCTCGATCCGCAGCAGATCATTGAATTGCTGACTGAAGCTCGCCAGCAAAAAATCACCGCCTTCATCCGCCGGCAAGGTTTTTCACACCTTTTTCAATTCACTTTAACTCCCGAACTTGTTGATGCGCCGAGCGTGGATCGAACGTTCCTGCTGAAGCCAGGTTATGGCTATATTCGCGTGGCGAGTTGGGATCTGCAAACTGCTAAGCAGCTTCATGACGCGATTGAAAAGCTTGCCCCGGCTAAGCTTAAAGGCCTCGTTCTTGATTTGCGGAATAACCCCGGTGGAATTGTGAAGGCGTCTCTGGATGCGGCGTCAATGTTTCTTGAACCCGGCCAGCGGATACTAACCGCGCGGGGCCGTTCAAAAGAAGTAGACAGCGCCGACGTGCCCCGCAACGCGCAGCCCTATCACTTCGCACTCGCGTTGATCGTCAACGACAAAACAGCCAGCGCGTCTGAGATTTTATCCGGCGCCCTGCAAGATCATGATCGCGCCACTATTGTTGGCGAGCCAACCTATGGCAAGGGTCTTGTGCAAAGTGTTATGCCGCTATCTAAGGGTGCGGGCTTGGCCATTACGACTGCGTTCTATTACACGCCCAGCGGCCGAACCATTCAAAAGCCTCTGCGCAATTCAGCCCTATCTGACACCTTCGCCCAGCCGCGCACGGCCCCTACGTTCAAGACTGACAAGGGCCGGGTTGTGACTGGCGGGGGAGGCATCCAGCCCGATTTGGTAGTTCCTCCGATGGTGTTCTCGCGCTTGGAAGGCGTGCTTGATGCCAGTGGGTCCTTTACAGCGTTCGCTACTCACTATCTCAGCGATCACTCGCCGCTGCCCGATAACTTCGAAGTAACTCCAGATTTACTCGACGATTTCAAGGTCAACTTAGCGGCGCGCGCAATTCAACCCAGCATTGCCGAATGGATCGCCGATCAAGCTTGGATTAAGTCGCGTTTGAAAGAAGAGATTGTTACTCAAGCCCGCGGCGTGGATAAGGGTGATGAAATACTAGCCCAGCGTGATCCGCAGGTTCAAGCCGCGCTGCGTGCTATCGAACGATAACTTACTTCTCCAGATTCCTAATGCTTGACGTTTAACGCGAAGCGCTATAAAATCAAAATGTGATCCGGTCTTTCGCCGGAGATGAAACTCGTCGGTTGTTTGAAACCGGCCAAAGCCGGCGCTTTTCCGGGTTCGCGCGCGTCGCGATACGCAAGCTAGCGCAACTGGACGCGGCAACGAGGTTGGAAGATTTGAGCATTCCGCCTGGAAACCATTTGGAAGCTCTGAGAGCGGAGCGTCGAGGGCAGCATAGCATTCGGGTTAACGACCAATTTAGAATTTGTTTCCGTTGGGAGACTGACGGCGTTTACGATGTCGAAATCGTCGACTATCACTAATGGAGTTCTATATGAGCATTCAAAGACCGCAAAAGGGTTGGAACATTCAGCGGAAACCAGTTCATCCCGGTGAGATGCTTCGCGAGGAATTCTTGATTCCGCTCCAAATTTCGGCCAATCGTCTTGCTATCGAACTTCGTGTGCCAGTCACACGGATCACAGAAATTCTGCATGAGCGCCGCGCCATTACCGCCGACACTGCTCTTCGTTTAGAACGTTACTTTGGGATGAGTGCGGATTTCTGGCTTGCACTCCAAAAAGACTTCGATCTTCAAACCGCACGCCATGCGGCCGGAAAACAAATCGCTGCCGACATCAAACCACGCCACAACGCAGCCTAGGCTCCCACTGCTTTCCAAAACACCGTGGTATCGCAAAACCTCCCATCCGGGAACAAAGCGTAATTTGGAATCACACCCGCTTTCGTCCAGCCCATCCGCTCGTACAAGCTCTCTGCATCCCCGCCTGTCACCGTGTCCAACACGAGCAATGTTTTTCCAGCCTCAATACTCACTTCCTCTGCGCGCTCCATCAATTGCCGCGCAACTCCCTTGCCCCGTGCCGACCTTTTCACCAATAACTTCGCTACATCCGCTCGATGCGGCTGGTTCGGCGGCGTAGCCGTCACAACCTGCACCGTTCCCACCAGCTCCGAATCGGCAAACGCGGCCAATATAATTCGCTCGCCGCGTTCCAGGCCATCAAAGCACTTGGTAAAAAAAGCCTCGCCGTCCTCCTGCGAAAAGCCTGCCATGAAACTCACAGACGCTCCTCCTTCAACGCAGTCCACGAGTACTTCGGCAAGGGCTCCTAAGTACCTGTACCTATCAGTCGCATCCAGCTTCCGAATCTCAATCATGATCAATCAACACCTCTGTTATACGCTGGTCTCCTATGCAGCCTTCTCGTCGAACCTTTCTCGAAATCGCGGCTGCGGCTGCCGTGAAGGTTCCTGCTCTCGCTGTAACTCACACCGGCTACGCCCGCACCTTCAGCGGTCGCCGACTCACCATGATCGCCTTCCCGCTGGGCGGCGTTGCTGCTGGCTCGGTTTCGCTCGGTGGCCGCGGGCAACTGCGCGATTGGGAAATTTTCAACCGACCCGACAAAGGCAATAATCTCTCGTATGCGCTTCCTTCCATCTGGGCGCAGGTCGGTAACGACAAGCCTGTTGCGCACGTTCTTGAGGCTCGTTATCAACCGCCCTACGAAGGGCAAGACGGTCTCGGTTCGCAAAATGCGCCAGGCCTTTCGCGTCTGGCTAGCGCGCGCTTTATGGGCGAATTCCCCCTCGCGCATATTCAGTTTGCCGACGATTCTCTGCCGGTAGAGGTCAGTCTCGAAGCCTTCTCACCGTTCATTCCTCACGAGCCCGATGACTCCGGTTTGCCCGTCGCCATTCTCCGCTACCGCGTAAGAAATCCCAACGCGCGTCCTGCCAAAGTCGCTATTGCCTGGTCGATCGATAACCCAGTCGGTAAAGGCGATAAGCGCGCTAATGAATTTCGCAACGCCGCCAATCTATATGGGATCGTCATGACGAACCCTTCGCTTCCCGATACCGACATCTTTCATGGCAGCTTCGCGTTAACGGTGCTGAACCAAGACAATGGCAGCCTGACTCATCTCAATGGCTGGCCTGCGGGCCGCTGGTGGAATTCGCCACTCCTGTTCTGGGATGATTTCTCTGCCGATGGCGAACTCGGTCCCGCGCCCGAGCGGGCCAACTCAGTGGGATCAATTTGCCTGAAACGCGAGATCGCTTCCCATCAGTCTGCCGATTACGAATTCCTTCTCGCTTGGCATTTTCCCAATCGCACTCCCTCGCGTTGTGGCTGGCATGCACCGAAAGGCGACGAGAACACCGTCATCGGCAACTGGTATTCCACGCGCTTTCCAGACGCTTGGTCTGCCGCCGAGTACGCAGCCCAAAACTTGCCAAGGCTCGAAGCCCGCACAAAGCTCTTCGTTAAGGCCATCTCCGAATCAACGCTTCCGCCAGTCGTCTTAGAAGCGGCGATGGCGAACTTATCCACCTTGCGCTCTACTACTTCATTCCGCACGGCCGACGGTGAATTTCATGGCTTTGAGGGCGTTAATGACAAACTCGGTTGCTGCTTCGGCAACTGCACGCATGTGTGGAATTACGAAACCAGCACTGCCTTCCTATTCCCAACCTTCGCCCGCTCGCTGCGCAAGGCCTCTTTCGGTTTCTCGCAAGACGAGCAAGGCGCCATGCACTTTCGCCAAGTCTTGCCCGACGGCAAAGAACGAAGTGGCTTCGCAGCGGCCGACGGCCAAATGGGCCAGATCATTCATGCCTATCTGGACTATTCGCTTTCCAGCGATCGCGCCTGGCTCACCGATATTTGGCCGCGTGTCAAGAAAGCCATTGGATTCGCCTGGATTCCCGGCGGTTGGGATGCCAATCGCGACGGCGTAATGGAAGGCGTCCAGCACAACACGTACGATGTCGAATTCTACGGTCCGAATCCGCTCTGCGGCGTTTACTACCTAGCGGCTTTACGCGCCTGCGAAGAAATGGCGCGCGTGGTTGGCGACAATGATTTCGCGACTGAATGCCACCAGATTTTCGTAAGCGGCAGCCAGTGGATTGACGCCAATCTCTTCAACGGCGAATATTATGAGCAGCAAATCCGCTCATTTCACAACAGCGAAATCGCCAAGTCTCTGCGGAGCGACATGGGTGCGGATGATCCTGAACATCCCGAATATCAAGTTGGCAAAGGCTGTCTGGTCGATCAGCTTCTGGGCCAGTCACTCGCCGATGTTTGCGGCCTCGGTCCATTGCTAAAGCCGGAACACATTCGTAAAACTCTCGCTTCAATCCATAAGTACAATTTCAAGAACCCCGTTGCGCATCACGATAACGTTCAACGTACTTTTGTTCTAAACGATGAAGCAGCGCTGGTCATTTGCGATTACGCCAAAGCTGAGCGCCCGCGCATCCCATTTCCTTACTTCGCGGAGACCATGACTGGTTTCGAATACGCCACCGCGGCGCACATGCTCTTCGCTGGCATGACAGACGAAGGCTTGGAATGCATTGCCGCCACGCGTCGCCGTTACGATGGCGAACGCCGCAATCCCTGGGACGAAGCCGAATGTGGCCACCACTACGCGCGCGCCATGGCCGCCTGGTCCGGAATCTTGGCGCTCAGCGGTTTCCACTATAACGCTGGCAAACTCTCCATTAATCCGCCCACGAAGCTTGCTGAATTCCGCTCTTTCTGGTCTACCGGCACAGGTTGGGGCACTTTCACCAAGCGGGCAGGGAAGACTCAAGTGCGCGTCTTAAGCGGCCAGTTGGTACTGGAAAACGCCGTCGTGAAAGAAGGCGATTCTTACACTCTATGAACCCCTGGCTCATTCCAGTGGGAGGATTTCTTGGCGCTGGTAAAACCACTCTCATACTTTCTGCCGCGCGCATTCTGGCGTCTCGTGGCTTGAAGTCTGCCGCCATTCTTAACGATCAAGGCGCAGATCTCGTGGATTCTGCTTACGTGGATGCGCACGGGGTGACGGCCAACGAAGTCACGGGCGGCTGCTTTTGCTGCCGGTTCTCCGATCTCATGGAAAAGGCCGATGAATTACGCGCCTATTCTCCCCACGTTATTTTTCTTGAACCTGTGGGCAGTTGCACCGATCTTTCGGCAACCATCCTGCAACCTCTCAAAAGTGAACTCGGCCAGTCCTATCGTCTTGCACCACTAACTGTCTTAGTTGATCCCGGGCTTGATCTAACCGACCACAACGTTTCATTCCTTTTTGAAAACCAACTGGCAGAAGCGGATCTCGTAGTGTTCAATAAGTCCGATACGCATGTGCCTCCCGCAGGACAACGGTGCGTTAGCGCACTAACGGGCGATGGCGTGGCTGCATGGCTCGACGAAATTCTTGCAGGTACGCTCCCAATCGGCGGCAAGTTGCTTCAGATCGATTATGAGAAGTACGCGCGCGCCGAAGCGGCCCTGGGCTGGCTAAATTGGAGCGCAACTGTATTTACTTCACCGGCGCTTTCCCCAGCCGCGCTCATCGGCCCCTGGCTTGACACTCTGCAAAGCGCTTTACAATCCGCCGGGGCAAAGATCGCCCACCTGAAATTATTCGACCAAACTCCCGGCAGCTATTTGAAGGCGGCGCTAACTAGCAACACCGGTGACCCAGCAGTCGCGGGCGATTTGACCGCTTCGCCGGAATCCAGACATTCACTGCGCCTCAATGTTCGGGCGGTGATCGATCCGGAAACCTTGCGCGATATCTTCTTGAAAGCTCTTGCCACTTTGCCCGGCAACAAAGAAGACCAGCAACTTCAATGTTTCAGTCCCTCGGCGCCCGATCCCGAGTATCGCTACGCCGAGATCGTTGAATAATCGTTTCGATACAGTGAGCGTAGAAGAACCATGCCTAGCGTTTCTGACTCTTCCGGCGCCCGCTTCGTTCGCGCAACTGGCGAGGCGACGGTCACCGTTCACCCAGATCGTGCACAGATTTCGATTGGCGTTATCAGTCAACAGCCCACTGCCGAAGCAGCCGCAGCGGCCAACGCCACTCAAACCACTCAGGTCATCAATTCCCTTAAGCGCACCCTTGGCCAAGGTGGCGAGCTCAAAACGAGCGGATACAGCATCTCGCCGCAATACCAATACAATGCCGGCCGCGCTCCGAAAATTACTGGCTACCAAGCGAATAACACAGTTATGGTGGTGGTGAACGATCTGGCAATTCTCGGCAAAGTAATCGACGCCGCTGCCGAATCTGGCGCTAACAACATTGGCGGCGTCACATTCACTCTAAAAGACGAGACGGTCGCCCGATCTCAAGCTCTGGCCGAAGCTGCGCTCAAAGCGCGTGCCGCCGCCGAAGCAATCGCGAAAGCCTTAAACGCGCAGGTACGTGGGGTTCTTGAAGCGGAAACTTCCGAAATCCCCATCTTCCGGCCCGTGCTGCGGTCATTCGCTGCCGCCACGCCAGGCGCTGCGGCTCCACCCACGCCTATCGAACCTGGCGATCTGGTAGTTCGCGGCGCTGTCACGGTGACCCTCGAAATCCAATAAAGTCTCGCCAAAATGACAATCTGCCGCTACAATTGAAATTTGACAGCCAGGCAGCAAATGGAAGAATTGGCGCCCAAGCCCTTGATCGACCCGGAGATCCCGAATAAACTCTATTTCCGGATCGGCGAAGTGGCCAAGCTCGCGGGAATCAAGCCCTACGTGTTGCGTTTTTGGGAGCAGGAATTTCAGGGTCTTGGCCCGAAGAAGTCTGGCACTGGCCACCGCCTCTATCGCCGCAAAGATGTGGAACTGGTGCTAGAAATCAAGCGCCTGCTCTACGAAAAGCGCTTCACCATCGAAGGTGCTCGTAAGATTCTGGAGTCGAAGCCGAAGCGCAGCGAGGCTCCCGCCAAGCCGGCTGCCACCGCGTCCAGGCGCCAGCAAGGCGAGTTGTTTTCAGGTCCAGCGTCTTTCTATCAAGAACTGCGTAAAGAATTGGCCGAATTGCTTACGATCCTGAAAGACTAGGGCCCGGCTTTTCTTCCAGCGTTTTCAATTTTCCAATCAACATTTCCGCAGCGTGCTGGCTCGCTGCTTTTTTCGATGAGCCGGTGGCACGCTCGCTCAAATAGTCTCCCACCCGCGCTTCAACAATGAACACTTTTGCGTGTTCGGGCCCGGTCGTTCCAACCGTGGAGTAACGCGGCATAGGCAGACCCATCGCCTGCGTCCGCTCTTGCAGCACACTCTTGTGGTTCAAGAGTTCGATGGCCTGGGTGGTCATCTGATCGAGATCATGAAGCACCTTGGCATGGACGAACGCCTTTGCCACTTCGATCCCACCATCCAGATGGATTGCCGCAATCACGGCTTCAAACGCATTGGCCAAAACGGTCTTTCGCGCTCGCCCACCATTGCGCTCTTCGCCTTTGCCTAGCCGCAGGAAATCTCCCAGATCGATAGACAGCGCACAAAGATACAAATACGCTGCGCTCACCAGGTGAGATTTCCATTGCGACAGTTCACCTTCGAGAGCCGTCGGATACTTCGCTACCAGAGCTTCGCTTACTACGAAGCCCAGTACCGAATCGCCTAAGAATTCAAGTTGTTCGTTGTCGGCGCACTGGTCCGGCGGAAACTCAGAAGCGCAGGAGCGATGCGTGAGAGCGCGCAAGAGAAGCGCCGTATTTTGAAATTCATAGCCGAGCTTCTCTTCCAATCTCTCGATTGGAGGGGTCATAACTTTACCCGTTTTTAGTGAGGTCCTTTCATCCTGGTGGCGGCGTCTTTCTGCTGTTGAGCGAAGTTTTTCACTTGTGGCGTCGCGTCTGGCATCGCCATAGCTTTGTCTGCTGTGGCAATGCAGTCGTCGTATTGCTTGTTCTCTAAATAAGATCGCGAAAGACGCGCTGTGACAATCGAACTCGGATAGATTTCAAGGGCGCTTTTGTAAGCCGCAATCGCGTCGGGATACCGCTTATCCGCCGTGGCCGCCACCGCTATCGCGCTCCAGGCGCGAGCTCCAAGTTCCTTTTTAAAGTCAGGCCACTTGTCCTCGGGTATGCCCGCCGGCGGCGTTCCGCCCGCTGCCATCAAATCTAAGGCCTTGTGCGCCAACTCATTTACTTTCTTAACGTTATCGGCCTTGTCCAGGTCGTTTTCGCGCATGTGCTGCGCGGTCGTTTCCGCTACGGTGACGCGGGCGACAATATCGTTCGGCTGGTTGGCAATTACTAACTCGGCCCAAGTCGCTACCTGGGCATCGTCACCTGTCTGTTGGGCTGCGCCCATCGCCATGGTGAGTAACTGCGACTTGAATTCCGTGTCGGCGAAGTTTTCCAAGACGTTCTTGATCGCCGCCAACTCAGCAACAGCATCACCCTTTTGTGCCGCGGCCTGCACCTGCATTAGCGCTTCTTGCTCCTTCTTCGATTTAGGTTTCGGCGCCTTTGCCTGGTAAGCCAATAACGGCATGACGGCCCAGAGAACCGCCATTCCCAATATGCCCAGTTTCATTTTTGTTTGTCTCCTGTTGATGAATTACTTTCAAGTCCCTTCTCAGCCGCCTCGCGCGCCGCGGCCGAAATGCCTTCCATTGCCAGTGCCGCCTTGAAGTGCTCACTCGCAGCCTTGTCATCGTGCTCGGCCATCGCAATCCGCCCCAAATAAACTTGAGCCCAAGCCGCAATCACTTGGCCGGGATCGTTGTCCACCGTTCGCTCGAATAACTGTTTCGCTTCGTGGATCTGGTTCTGGCGAATCGCTATGCGAGCCAAACCATAGTACGCCCTGCCGTGCATTGACTTGTCGGCAGTCTGCGAAAAAACCTTCTTGAAAACTTGGATAGCGGTGTCCAGGTCGCGCTGCTCGTAAAGGCCTTCCGCCTCCTGCAAAGACTGCTCCGCTGGATCTAACTGCATCTTGGCAGGCGCGGATACCACTTTCGGCGCGACTACTTGCACGAACTGCACGCCTTCTAGCCGTTTCTTTTCCTTCTTTACGTCTATAGCCGAAATCATCTCTGGATAAAACAGCCGGAATGCATCGGGCAACTTTTCGTACCGCACTAGCGACTCGGCGAATGAAGCTGTCAAGATATAACCTTCGCGCATGGCTTGGTTCACGAAAGCCTCACGCTTTTCGGCGCCACCGTGTAGGAGACGGCTATCAATCGCCTTAATTAAGCACTTCGTCACCAGCAACTGAAAATCATCTTTGTAAGCCAAATCAAGCGAGGGCGCAGATTCCGCGTACTTCTCTAAAACCTTCTTCTCTTTAATAGCGGCACTATATTTGAAGCTGAGCGGATCGACTAAATAGGTCAAATACGCATCGCGAATTTCGTCCACCAGCGGTGTAGCACTTGGCGTAATCACCACGAAATAGTTCGCCCGGTAATTACGCACCTGAGCTTGATTGGGCTCGCCCAACAAATCAAGATAAATTTGAAAACGTCGGCCTTCGGCACCGGAAGGGTTTCGCAAATAGCCGTTCGCTTCAAACAGTGTGTTTATGACTTGATCTTGATATTCCAAGATCGCTGCCGCATACGCATTTGTGGACTGACGCCACAATTGTTCAACGTCTGCTTCCTTATAGAAGCGCGCCAGCAGGCCGCTAAACTCGCGCAGTGGCTCCACATCAGGAGGCAGTTCAACGGTGGGTAGTTCGAACTTGGGGGCGTCTCCCGCCAATAGCGAAAACGATATGTACTGCCCTAGATCGGCTCCACCCGAGGGCTTGCGATGCGCTGCGTAGAATCTTTGGATCTCGGGCAAGCATGGAATCTTTCGCTTGGCCAGTTCCTGGCGCAACTGAGTGCGCAGCTTATACTTATCGTTTAGTGCTGAATCAATGCCAGCGTCGTATCCAGCGGCATTGATTGCCGCCAGCGTGGCAAACAGAGTTTGGCTTACACTGAATTGATTTTCGTTGGACGTGCGCTGCGACCACGCCAGTGGCGCGCCCGATAAAATGAGCGCAACGGTTATGAGGTTAACCAAACCGATCGACCAGCTATGGGAGCAGAACTTTTTCAGCGCGGGAGCTTCCTTTATGCCAACAGTTTACCTAACGGCATGCTTAGAATCACTAATCTTTGAACCCCGGCATGCCGAAGCGTATGATGAGGTTTGAATCGTAGTTAGGCGTTTGAACATCAATTGAACGGAGATTGAAATGGCTGAAAGTAAGGATACGCTAACGTTTACGGACGATGGCTTTGATAAAGAAGTATTAGGCGCGGATGTTCCGGTCTTAGTAGATTTCTGGGCCGAATGGTGCGGACCGTGCCGCATGATGGGCCCGACTGTAGACCAAGTGGCTTCCGAATACGCCGGTAGAGTGAAGGTTGGTAAGTTGGACGTCGATTCGAACCAGCAGACCGCATTCCGTTACGGCATTCGGGGCATTCCTACGCTGCTTCTTTTCAAGGGCGGACAAATTCTGGAGCAGCGCACGGGCGCTATCGGTAAGCCCGAGTTTCAGAAGATGCTAGATAAGCATCTCGAAACAGCACCAGTCAGTACCAAGTAAGGTTCTTTTTAGATCCCGAGGCGAGGCTAAGGGCGGAGAGTCTGCTTCTCGGCCTCGTTTTGCGTTTTTTAGTGCCAGAATTGTAGGTGGTAAATGGAGATGCCGGGGATCGCATCTATGCTGGCGCTGATGATTTCCATCGCAGGCCAACTCTCCGTCACGCCCCCTCCTAAGGTGCCTGAGACGCCAGCCGAGGCTCTTCATGCGGCCGTCCGCCATGGTGATCTTATCGAAGTCAAGAGGCTGGTTGGAAGCGGAATTCCCGTAGATGTCCGCGACGCCATTGGCAGCACGCCGTTACTGGATGCCGCTTGGACGGGAAATGCTGAAATCGCCGAGTTCCTCATACAGCATGGTGCCGACGTCAACGCCCGTCATTTGGAAGCGGGTTCTACCGCCCTTCAATATGCTGTGCTCACCGGGAGGGCAGACATCGTCGGTCTATTGCTCTCGGCCGGGGCACGCATTATCGGCGATTACCGTAACGGCCAGAGCATGCTGCACATCGCCGCTGCCCGCGGGAATGTCCCGATTCTCGACCTTCTGGT
>Ga0182012_10002001_pt1 | contig 22245 bp, 20 predicted proteins | sample 612S2SmetaG_FD_120486 | JGI IMG/M metagenome (GOLD analysis project Ga0182012, IMG submission 120486) | Permafrost microbial communities from Stordalen Mire, Sweden - 612S2S metaG | ecosystem: Environmental > Terrestrial > Soil > Wetlands > Permafrost | place: Sweden: Stordalen | collected... | reverse complement strand
GGACCTGGCAGATGGTCCGCGACGCGGTTCTGGACCGGGTGCTAACCAATCCCGCGGTGCGCGAGATCCGCGCCGACGTGGAGCGCCAGGTCAAGGCAGGGGAGTTGACCCCCGCGCTGGCAGCGCAGCAAATACTGTCAGCGGCGGCGGACTAGCCAATAGGTAACTTAATCTGCCGATCGGTTATGTCCTCGATCCGTGATGATCGTCTCAAGAAGGTCAACGATCTGCTGTTGTCCGGCGGCCGCGGCGTCGAATTTGCCGCGCATCTGCGTGAATCCTTGGTCGACGTGCTCGTCGAGTGCTCCGAATTCCGATCGGAGGTCAACAAAGTCCTCTCGGAGCGCGTTGAAGCTCGCCGCGGTGGCCAGGCGGAACTCGCGGAGATCGTTGCGAAATCCGCTGACGTCGCGGTCGGCGGCTCCCGCGAGTACCCGAGCGGCCGCAGCATCGTGCTGGCTTGCTTGTACCCTCCCGGTCAGGTCGCGCACCTGCTGCTCAAGGGCAGCGACGCGCGGTTCGAGATCTCCAGGATCCATGGATAAGAGCGTAGCGGTGTCCGCCGACAACCAGCGGCCTCTCTGCTGGAGGCGGTGTGCGACATGCGCGAGATCCGCGCCGACGTGGAGCGCGGGTGACACACTGGCAATGCTGCGGCGCGCCCGCGGGGTTTCGAGGCGCGCACTGTTATGAATTACCGACGCTTGAGAACGGCATCGAGGAGGCGGCGCGGTAGCCGTGCACTACCTGGTCACCGGGCACACCGGGTTCAAAGGACCCTGGCTCACGCTGCTTTTGCTCAGCCGCGGACACCGGGTGTCCGGTCTGGCCCTCGACCCGGCCGAGGGCAGCCTGTTCACGCGGGTGGGGCTGGCCGACCAGCTTGCCTTCGACTTTCGGGTGGACATCCGCGACGCCGCGGGCACGGCGGCAGCGGTGTCGGCGGCGGCTCCGGACGTGGTGGTGCACATGGCCGCCCAGTCGTTGGTCCGCGAGTCCTATCGCGACCCGCGCTATACCTACGAGACCAACGTCCTGGGCACGCTCAACGTGCTGGAGGCCGCCGCGGCCACCCCGTCGGTGCGCGCGCACGTCGTCATCACCACCGACAAGGTCTACCGCAACATCGACCAGGAGGCCGGTTACGTCGAAAGTGACCCCCTCGGGGGCGACGATCCCTACAGCGCGTCGAAGGCTATGGCCGATCTGCTCACCCAGTCCTGGACTCTCAGCTTCCCCGGCGCTGCCACCGCTATTGCCCGCGGCGGCAATGTCATTGGCGGCGGCGACGGCAGTCGTGATCGGCTGATGCCAGACCTGATCGCCGCCTATGTCCACGGCCGGGCACCCCGGTTGCGGTTCCCGCGGGCGGTGCGGCCGTGGCAGCACGTGCTGGACTGTCTCAACGGCTACCTCACCCTCGCCGACGCGCTGCTGGCCGGCTCCGGGGCGGGTCAGTGGAACTTCGGGCCGGGCCGCGACAGTTTTGTCGAGGTCGGTCAGGTGGCCACGCTGGCGGCCGAACTGTGGGGCGGCGGCGCGCAGTGGGACCTTGACGACGGGAACCAGCCCCACGAGGCGAACCTGCTGGCGCTGGACAGCTCGAAGGCGCAGCGTGAACTGGGCTGGCGCAATCGACTCGGCTTCCGCGACGCCCTGGCATGGACGATCGACTGGGAGCGGCACGTGCACGCGGGCGACGACCCGCTTACCGTGACCCGGGAGCAGATCGCCTCGTTCGAAAGCCTCTCCGGCGAAGCTAATAGTGGTATCGGGCCTTGAGAATTTTGAGTTCGTCGTCGCCTGCTCGATACATCAGCCGATGTTCATCCCGACAGCTCACCCTCGATTGGTTCCGGTTTCGACGGGCGATCTTATGGTCGGTGGCCAGCCAGAATAGGAAGTCCTCCCAGGCTTCAGGATCGAAGCGGACGCTTCTCACTCCTCGCCGCCGGCCATCTCCCGTAGCTCGTCTATGGACTTGGTGAGTGCCGAGTGCCCGGCCTTATCCCGGGCAACCGCTTCCATCAGTCGCCTGGCGTTTTCCGGTGAGCGCAGCAGGTAGACCGTCTCTTGCCACGAGTCATAGTCGTCGGCAGACATGAGTACCGCATCGCCGCCTTTGGACGTGATGCGCACGGGCTGGTGATCCGTGTTGACTTGTTCCAGAAGCGGAAACAGCCGCTGTCTGGCCTCGCTTGCGCTGATGCTCATGCGGTTCCTCCCCACAGCGACTCGGTACAGTAATGCCGTACTGCGATGGTACGGGCTAATGGTACGGACGATGTGATCTGTCAGACCGCCGAGGCAGCGCAGCAAATTTGGACGCGACGGCCTGCTAACGGAATAGTAAAATAATCGTAATTCTTGCCTGGAAATTATGAACTCCAAGTAAATTTTGTCGTGTGACGGTGGACACTGAAGTCGATCGAAGCGCGGCCCCTTCCCGCGATTCCCCTGACGCGGGTCATCGTGTGTCGGGTTTGCTTGACCCAAACTTCTCGTGTGTCGTTCGCGGGTTTGCGAGCCTGTTCCCCGGCCGCCGATTCGGTGGCGGGGCCCTGGCGGTCTACCTCGACGGCCAACCCGTCGTCGACGTATGGACCGGCTGGTCGGACCGGGGCGGCACAGTGCCTTGGACGGCCGATACCGCGCCGATGGTCTTCTCGGCAACCAAGGGGATGGCCTCTACCGTCATCCACCGACTCGTCGACCGGGGGCTGATCGACTACGACGCGCCGGTTGCCGAGTATTGGCCGGAGTTCGGGGCCAACGGCAAGGCGCATCTGACGGTTCGCGAAGTCATGAGGCATCGGGCGGGTCTGTCGGGTTTGCGGGGCGCCACCAGGGACGACTTACTGGATCACGTGGTGATGGAAGAACGGCTGGCAGCGGCGCCTCCGGGACGCTTGCTGGGCAAGCCCGCTTATCACGCGCTGACGTACGGCTGGCTGATGTCCGGGCTGGCCCGGGCCGTGACCGGCAAAGGCATGCGTGAACTGATCCGTGAGGAGCTCGCCGAGCCATTGGACACTGACGGCATGTATCTGGGCCGGCCGCCGGCCGAAGCGCCGACGAAGGTTGCCGAGATCGTCATGCCGCAGAACATCATCGCCAATCCAGTCGTCCGCTATGCGGCGCACAAGGTCGCCAACCAGCTGTCTAGTGGATTCCGATCCATGTACTTCCCGGGCGTGACCGCCGCCCTCCAGGGTGATATCCCGATGCTGGACGCCGAGATGCCCGCAGCGAACGGTGTAGTGACGGCTCGCGCGCTGGCACGGATGTACGGCGCGATCGCCAACGGCGGTGAGATCGACGGCACCCGGTTCTTGTCCCGTGAACTGGTTGCGGGTCTGACCGGTCGACGGAGCCTTGAGCCGGATCGGAACCTCTTCGTGCCATTGGCATTCCACTTGGGCTACCACACCCTGCCCTTCGGGAACGTGATGCCAGGCTTCGGGCACGTCGGGATGGGCGGCTCGTTCGGTTGGGCCGATCCTGCTACCGGAGTGGCTCTCTCCTACGTGCACAACCGGCTGTTGACACCCTTCCTGCTGCTCGATCACAGCGGGGTGGCTACCTTAGGTAACCTGCTCCGGCAAGGTGTTGCGAAAGCCCGCAAGCGGGGCTTCCGGTCGGTGACGGAGTTCGGCTCGCCGGTCTCGGAGCCGGGAGCCGTTGCAGGTTGACTCTTCGACCGGGGCCCGTCCGAACTACGAATCTGGGGAAGCCAAGTTGAAATGAAGTTCAAATTCACTGATCAATTGCAATTCACTCATCACAACATTCGCCTCGACGACGGGACTTTCACGAAACCCGAGTCTGCGCTCTCGATGGCGGACTATCCGTATTTCAGATCGGCGCGGGGAATCTTAGAAACCGTTTTCCCAGGAGATAAAACTAAACTCCGCATAGCCGATATAGGTTGCTTGGAAGGTGGATATGCCGTCGAATTTGCGCGTATGGGATTCCAGGTTCTTGGCATTGAGGTGCGTGAGTTAAATATAGCGGCGTGTAACTACGTTAAATCAAGGACAGACCTGCCAAATCTCGAGTTCGTTCAAGATAACGCACTGAATATCGCCCAGCATGGCGTCTTTGATGCGGTGTTCTGTAGTGGACTGCTTTACCATCTTGATCACCCGAAACAATACCTTCAAACGCTGGCTTCCGTGACGAATAAGCTGCTGATTCTGCAGACACAGTTCTCACTGATCAATCGGAGCGGCACTAGACTTAATTTACCCACGAGGCCGCGGTGGGTACTGGATAGGTTGCTCAGAAACCCCCATCCCGCCAAATTCATTCTTTCTTCGCCCAGCCAACACGAGGGCCTTGCCGGTAGATGGTATACAGAATTTTCCAATCGCTTTTCATTCAACAAGCGAGAAACCGCGAAATGGGCTTCCTGGGATAATCGTCGATCGTTCTGGATTCAACGTGAGTACCTACTCCAGGCCATTCGGGAAGTTGGATTTGATCTTGTGATGGAACAGTATGACCACTTGGCGCCAAACATCGCAGAATCCTTGCTGGGAGGCTCCTATAAGTCGAATCTTCAAGGGATGTTCATCGGCGTCAAGACGGGCGGGTAACCCAACGATCGCTGCCACAGCATGCTCTGTCTTGGTCCCGCTGAGCTGGGGATGCTCCCGTGCGCCCCGCTACGTGCTGGACGTCTCGTCCTGAGTCTCGGCGGTACCGCGCCGGAACGAGAAGTGCCGGTGGCCGAAGTAGCTGAACAGCATGGTGAACGCCACGATGATCGCCTGCGCCGGGATACGGGGCAGGCCGAGCTCGACCAGCGCAGGCAAGGCGACAGCGTTGATGCCTAGCGCGGCGAGGTAGACACTCTCGAAGCGCATGAGGTCACGGCGCACGTGGCCTCGGACGCGGAACACGAACCGTCGATGCATCACGAAGGCAAATAGCACGGTCAGCACGTGCGAGATGCCAACGGTCACGAGCGATCCGGCGATCTTCCCGAACCGGTGGTCGACGAGGTGGCCGACGCTCAATGAGCAGACCACGAAGAACCCGAACGCGACGAGTGTGTTGAGCACGCCGACCATCAAGAATGCCACGCGCTGGTCGGATACCCGTCGAATCAGCGGCCCCGGTTGCGCCGATTCGGACGGCAGACCGAATCCGGGGCACCATGCTGCGAAGGCTACAACCCGTATCCTCACCGTGTTGGCCGCGTCGATTATCAATTTCACAAACCCACCCAGGGACGTTGGGTACGGTGAGCCTGCCTCCGAACACAACGGGCGCGACCGAGACCGAACAGATCCTCTTGAGGAAGAAGCACCATGTACGCTCTCGCCCGCCGCAATGAGGCCCTTCGTAACGACGAGCATTGGGCCCCGCTTCCATTCGCCGATCTGACAACGTTACGGTGCAAGCTAATCTCGAGAATTCGTCGGGTGCTGGATCTCCAAGCTGCGTCCATTTGGCGGGATCTCAAGTCACCTTTGAGCGAAGCCACCGGCACGGTCCTTGATGTGGGCGCCGGCGCCCAGCCCTACCGGCCACTCATCAATCCTGACGCGACCTATGGCGCTATCGATATCGCAGACGCTCGTGAAAGATTCGGTTATGACATGCCCGGCACCGTCTATTTTTCAGGCAACGACTGGCCGGTAGCCGACCACACCATCGATGTTCTACTCGCGACCGAGACGCTCGAGCACGTTGCCGATCCCGACGCCTTTCTGGTCCGAGCCCGGCGCGTGCTACGCGACGACGGCCGACTCATCCTCACTGTCCCTTTTGCCGCGCGCTGGCACTACATTCCCCATGACTACTGGCGATTCACTCCGTCCGCCCTGCGTATGCTCTTGGAGCGCAACGGTTTCACCGACGTTGTGGTGTTTGCTCGAGGCAATGAGTTGACGGTTGCCTGCGCCAAGGTGATGGCTCTGATCCTTCCCTTCTTGCTGCCACAGGGGGAAGGGTTGTCTGCACTCCGTAGGCTGATCGGCTTGGCCTTGGCGCCGTTGCTGGTCATCGTCGCACTCATCGGTCAAACGAGTTTGGGCCGGGAAAGTGGCGACGATTGTCTTGGCTATACCGTGTTCGCCAAGTCGAGCTAGGCGGGTTTCACGCCGCTCGTCATGCTGTTGCCTACGTTCAGCCCTAGCCGCACCCCGCCGAGATGGACTGCCTCGGCAACCTTGGCGACTGCTTGTTTCACTGGGCTGGGCGCAGGCGCTAAGCGCCACCAGTAGCGGAATGCATAACGATTGACGAACCGTTCGACTCGAACGTCGCGGTAGCCTGCCATCTGGAAGAGCGTTTTGATGCTCGGACCCGAGAACAATTGCATATGCTCGACGTCGATGATCGGGGAGCGTTTCCCGAGAATGCGGTTCAGCCGCCCGCGATAGTCATGGGTCACCGTCACGAATGCCCCGCCAGGACGAAGTAGCCGAAAGGCGGCGAGCGAAATGGCTTTCGGGTCCAGTACATGCTCCATCGTCTGGAAGCAGCAGATCAGGTCGAACGACCCGGGAGTGAAGTCCTGCTCCTCGAAGACGCCCTCACGAATCCACGCCCGGCGATGTTCCGGGGCAGCGGCAATCGCTGCGGCCGATGGTTCCACCCCGACCAATTCGCTAAATCCTTGTTGCGCAAGATGGTCCAGCAGGACTCCGGTGCCGGTACCGATCTCGAGCGCGGAGTCGCGCCTCGATAGTGCTTTCAATGCCGGCTGCATGGCAAGTATGTACGCAGCCGCCGCATCGTCGGCCTCTTCGGCGCTGTCATAGCCGGCGACGTGGTACGCGCGCGCCAGATCGTCCTGGCTCGGCGGTTCGTCCGCGTATACCAAGTCGCACTTCAAACACTGCACGAGGTTGAGGTTCATGTACTCCGGCGTCTTGCGGGAGGCGTAGCTGAACTCGTCCAGGCGGGTTACATCAATGTTGCTGCTGAGGAACGACTTTGCCTCAAGCGAACCGGCGCCGCAGACCGGGCAGGGTCGCTTGGTGCTCATCGTTCTTTTTCCCGAGCCGAGAGTTTCATGACCTTGCCGTCCGGCAGCAACTCCGTCCGCTCTCCGTTGCGGATCAGCGAGGCTCTGATCAGTCGGGGCCGACCCTTCACCTCGGTCATGATCTTGGACACGTATTCCCCGACAAGACCGATCGCGAAGAGATTGAAGGAGCCGAAGATGAGCATGACGAGCAACAACGTCGTGACGCCCTGAGGTGCAATTTGCGGCACGAACACCCGCAGGAGGATGACAACCACTGCGGCCAGCGACGACGCGGCTAGTGAGATGATCCCCACGTTGGTCAGCATGGTTAGTGGCGCATTGCTGAAGGAGAAGATCGCCTTCTTGGCCCAGTCGATGTTCTTGATGAAGCTGTTGGTCGAGCGCCCGAACATCCGCTCGGGACGAACGTAGTCCACGCCGGTCTGCTTGAAGCCGACATAGGCGCGCAACCCGCGCAAGAACAGATCGCGCTCTGGGCAATTGAGCAACCACCTGACAACGCGCCGGTCCATCAACGAGAAGTCGCCGGCGTCGAGAGGGATATTCACGTAGCTGTAGCGCGCGAATAGCCGATAGAACAGCTTGTACTCCAAGCCCCGGTGCCACGGCATGTCCCGTTTGACCCGCCTGCCGTACACGACGTCGTAGCCTTGCTCCCAGTTCGAGTAGAACTCGCGAATCAGCTCGGGTGGATCTTGCAGATCGCCGTCGAGCAGGACGACGCCGTCCATCGTCGATAGCTCCATGCCACTCCGAAATGCCATCTGCGAGCCATAGTTTCGCGAGTGGGTGATCCCGATGACGTGTGGATCTCCCTTGCTGATCTCGCGAATCACGTCGGCGCTCTCGTCCGGGCTTCCGTCGTTGACGAAGATTATTTCGTAGTCGATGTCGAGCTGGTTGAACGTCTCTGACAGTCGCTTGTGCATCACCGGTATCGCTTGGCCGTCCTTGTAGCAAGCGATCACCGCTGAAACGCTTCGCCGGTGCCCGGCGCTGCCCTTCTTGGTAGCCTCCGCTATCTGTCGATCACTAAGAGCAACAATCCATTTCGACGTCGACACCAACCCGTCCTTGAGGGCAGTGCGCGCACTCCAGCCGATCTCTCGATGGGCCTTGCTGGGGTCGGCGTACCAGTCGGGCGTGTCCCACGACCTCTTCGCCATCGTGTCGAAATGTGGCTCTGCTTCGACGTCAAATGTCTCCTGCGTCAGCTCAACCAGGTCGCCGATGGTGGTCTTGACTCCCGTGCCGATGTTGAGATTTTCGCCGTGAAGTCCGGGGTGCATCCGTGTCGCGGCGAGAATGAAGGCTTCGCATACGTCGTCGACATGGACAAAGTCGCGTGATGTCTGTGGATCGACCAACGGGGGGAGTCTTCCGGCCGATGCTTCTCGTAGCAGGGTCGGGAGGAGACGAGATGTGTCTTCGAGCGGGCCATACACCGAATACAACCGCAGGTTCACCGCCGGAAAACCTCGCTGCTTGCCCATGTAATGGAGGTAGTTGGCTATGGCCAATTTGGAGACGGCGTAGGGGCTGTTGGGCTCGCACAGGCTGTCTTCAGGCGGTGCAGTGCAATTCGTGCCGTACTCGGACGAACTGCCCGCGCTGATGAACGCGCTGAAGGGCCGCGACGCCAGGCGGTCGACCAGGTTGACCGCTGATTGGAAGTTGGTCTGATAGATCAGGGTGGCGTCGTCCTCGAACGAGTAGGCACCGTAGGCGGCACAGTGGAACACCGTCTGCGGCGACGAGCTATCGACGAGATGCCGAGTCAGCACGTAGTCGTTGAGATCGACCTCGATGGTTTGCTCGTCCGGTATGTCGCGGAGCCGCCATCCCTTGTCGCCGTGGACGATCGCGTATACGTCGTCGCGAACGTCGTAGAGCTTCTTGAACAGGTTCGCCCCGACAAAACCCGAGGCACCCGTTACTAAGATCGGTCCCGTCAGAGCGCGGATGTTCGACTCGAGCGAATCCATCCTCAGATTGTTGCCAGCGCGGACAGCATCGTTGTGGGGTCGAGTCCGGACTGCGCGCGAAGGAACTTTTGGGAACCGTAGCGACCGTAGTTGTGGGCGCGCGCACACAAGTGGCTAAAGCGCTTCGGCGGGCATCCGCGTTCGCTCAGACTCAGAAGCAGTTCCGACGCGAAGGACCCCTGACGTACATGTTCCTCGACGACCACGAGTCTGGGATGGGAGTCGAGCGTCGCGAGCAACTTCTCCGGGATCGGGTTCTGTTCGACGGGCAACGCGCCGACGACCCACAGGTTTGGCCGCAGCTCAGCCGGCATAGCGTCAAAGCACCCGATGTACGTGCCGGCGACCGGTCCGACGCCGATCACGGTCGGACCGCCTCCCGTTGTCAGTTCCCGCCACGGCCGGAAGGAGGGAACATGCCATCCGGGGGGCGGCTCGCCTCGGCCCATCCGCAGGTAGGCCGGGCCATCACCCAAACCGGCCATCTCGACGACAGCTTCGACATCCTCGTCGAAGGTGGGAACGAACGCGGCCATGTCCGGCAGTGTGAGCAATGCGCCGTAGTCGTCGATGGCGTGATGCGTCGGCCCCATCACTCCGTAGCCGTAACCGCCCCCGTTGCCGATCAGCTTCACCGGAAGATGGTGGAAGCAGATGTCGTTGCGGATCTGCTCGAACGGTCGCGCGTACATAAAGGGCGCGATGCTGTAGATCCACACCTCCAGGTCCTGGGCTGCCAGCGCTGCGGCGACGGTGATCATGTTCTGCTCGGCCACGCCGGCGTTGATGAATCGTTCGCCCATGGCCTCTTTGAGTGGTTCAAGAGCATTGAAGCCGAGATCGCCGGTGAGAAAGACCATGTTCTCTCTACCCGATCGGGCGACCAGCGCGTCGCAGAGCTGCTTCCTCACGGGCTAGAGATCTCGTCGATCGCCTGCTGGTAGAGCTCCGCCGTCAACGGCAGGTAGTGCCATTTCATCTCGTTTTCCATGAAGCTGACGCCGTGACCCTTGACCGTGCGGAGGACGACGACTTTCAGCCGTTCGCTCGGGAAGAAAAGCGCGCTCCGTATCGCGCTCGCATCGTGTCCGTCGATGACATGGACGTCGACATCGAATCCCTGCAATCGCTGCCACAACGGCGACATGCTGGCGATGTCGGTGGTCGATCCGAATCCCTGAAGCCCATTGTGGTCGACCAGGATGGTCAGGTTGTTCAGCCGGTGGTGCGACGCGAAGATCAGGCCCTCCCAGGTAGAGCCTTCCTGCCATTCGCCGTCGGACGTCAGACACACGACCCGCGCATCGCTGCGCTTGAGCTGAAAGGCCAGAGCGGTCCCGGCCGAAAGCGACACCCCGTGCCCCAAACTCCCAGTTGCAAAGGTGATCTCGGGAATTCCCGCGGCCGGCGGATGCCCGGCGAGCAGGGTGTCGTCCCTGTGGAATGACTCGAGGTCGTGGTCTTTCAGGCGCCCGAGGCTCCACAGTGTCGTATAGAGCGCACCCGCCGAGTGCCCCTTGGACAAGAAAAACTGGTCCTTCTCACGCAGGTAGTCGTGAAATACGACCAACATGGAGTCGAGGGAAGACAGGTTCCCTCCGATATGGCCGACACCGCTCTCGTAGTGCATCTTGAGCAGTCGTCGTTGCGCAACGCGCACATCGTTTGCGCAGACCGGTCGACGGCTGGTCGTCGTCTTCGTTTGCAGCGCCGAACCATCGCTGGCCACCGGAGAAAGCGTCGGGCTCAGGACCTGGGTCATGCGGGAAAACTCTAGCCAGTTGAAGGTGCGGGTGAAGAGGAATCGACGTTTTTGCCAAGTGTTTTTGTATCAATTGCATGGCGGCTTGTTACGACCATGCTGCCAGTGAGAGTGCGCAGCTCGGCGGTGAGGGCTTTGGGCCAGCCACACAACTGCGATAGCGGGGATGTTGAACTGGTGATAAACCTCTGGCGTTGACCTGCCGGCCGTTCACGGTTTGGGATCGGCATCGCCGTTATCCGCAATCCCGCGGCGTACGCGAACGTCGAGCACTCGGCAGAATCCCTGGCGGAGAAGGCGCGGGCTGCCACTGATCCAGCTTGTCCGCGGCCAGCGCGCTGTCGGAGGGATCAACACACCGCACACTGGCAAGACGAAGCCGCGGCGTTCGCGCGTCGCGATCTGTCCGGCACGGATTACGTCTACCTGTGGGTCGGCGGCATCCATCTGAAGGTGCCGGTTGGAGCAGACCAAACTGTGTCTGCTGGTGATGATCGGGGTGCGCGCCGACGGCCGCAAGGAGCTGGTTGCCGTCTAGAGGGGTTTCCTGTGCGACGTAGAATTCGGCCGCCCAGGCCCAGGCCCGGGCGGGCCCATGCAGGGTTGCGGTTGAGCGGATCTGGGCGCGGAGCATGCTGGTTCATCCCGGCCAGGGCCGGCCTGCCGAGGCCGACTGCGAAATAGTCGATTGCGTGCAAGGTGTGAACGTTCAGCGAAAGTTACACTGTCGCAGAAGGTTCGGGAGATTACGCTGGTTCTTGTGGCGCGGACTCCGTGATCAGCTCGGATGTAGATGAGGAGGCGCTGAAAGCACCATCCTGGGGGCTCTCCCGGGCCTTATCTGGGTCACTGCCATGTGAGTGAGCCGGTCTCCGGCCGTAGGAGACGATGATCACCACGCATGCGACCAGCCACAAGATCGGAGCCACCGGCACCGTGGTCGGGACGATCGCCGTCGTGCCGATTACTCCTCTTGCTCCCAACTGTCCAAAGATCGGTACGTGGAGTTGCTGGATCGGGACGGCGACCTGAGAGATGCTGAGCGCCGCGGCCAAACTTACGCAGATGCCGACTGCGCGACGGCGGTCGCCGTGGGTTGCCAGCTGGTCGAACATCCCGGCACCAGGGGGCCCGTCGGGGTCTCGAACAATCAGCCCAGCGACTGGCAAAACGAATACAAGGTAGTAGAAACTCGTGTAGGGGGCGCAAAGTGTGGCGGTGGACAGCAGCACAATGCCCACCATGACAGGCGGGATGCGCCGCCCGAGAGCCAGCACAGAAACGACGACGAGGGCCAAGACGGCATACCCGATCATCGATCGGGGACCAGCGAGGAAACCGTCCGGTATTTTGCCGCCCATGTGGGAGGCCTTGATGCCATCCGGGATCATGAGGACCGCTTTGCCAAAGGACACGTTATGCGCGTCGAGAAGTGCCCCGAACGAATTGTACGTCATCATGTTGCGAAAGGACTGTGTGATGGTCGCCGGAAAGTCCTTGGGCCACAGCAGATATGCGGCGATGTTAGAGATCACGACGCCAGCGAGGGCGAGGCCGCTCAGCCGCCATTGTCGTGCCGCCAACAACGCCACCGCGAGGACGGCGAACTGTGGTTTCACCATCGCGGCCAAAACCACCATGATCGCAGCGAGGCCCCACCGATGTCTGGACAACGCCACAAAGAAAACCAGCGCGATTGGTACCACGAAACCTGCCGAATTCCCCCGATCGATCACCGCCCACGCCGGGATGGCCGCGGCGCCCAGCGTCACGAAAACCACCACCCGCTCCAGACCGCGTGCTCCCCGGGCCGCCCAGAGCGCTGGCGAAATGACTGCGATCGTCAGCGCAAACAGATAACCGATCAGCCCTAATCGCGGCGCGCCGAACCATTCCGCGGGAAGCCCAAACAACAGATGCGGTATCAATCCGGCCGCCGGGTACAAGATCATCTCCGGCTGGTAATCCGGGGGCAAGAAGAACGGGTAGGCCCAGGGATTAGGTCGCATCCCGGAGACCACGATCACTGCGTAGTCACTGAAGCAGTGCCGACCGATATTGATGCCCCAATCGCCCCAGCAGTCGTTGGGGTAGTACAGAAGAGAGGAAAGCAGGTCGACCGAGTAGCACTGCGTGAGGACGTAGCCCGTCGCCGCCGAAACCGCCGACGCGAGCAGGATGGTGCCGAGCATGATGGTGCGCTCGGATTGGCAGGTGACCGCCAGGAGCCGCTCTCGGACCGCGGTGACCGCACCGCTCAGTACCTCGAGGGGTCGATTCATCCGCATCCTCCTCGGTTCTGCGCGAAACGGTAACAGGGACAGGGGTCCCAGCTCAGCCGCCGGGCAGTATTTGTGTCCGCACTTATCTGCGCAGGGAATCGAGAAACTTCTCGATTCTCCGCGGCGGGCGCCAAACGTCGATGTTTTCGCGAACGCCAAACAAGTGCTCAGTTCGCGTCTTCGCGAATGGCGTCATCCGCTTTGTGGAGTAATTATTCGCGACATGGTAAACCCAAGACCAACGTGGCGTGGTACGGGTGACAGGATCAACCGGCGAAGCATAACGTACCGAGAAGCCTTGCGGGGGGCTCTCAAAGCACAAACCCATCGCTGCCCGTTCGGCTACACCCCAATCTGGGTTGACTTCTTTGCTGTGCTCCAAATTAAACGACCGCGTTTTCACATACTCAGCGGCGAGTTCGCGGTCGATGACGAACATGGCGTTGTACGGATAGTCCAGATTTACAAATGAGTAGTCATCGACATCAATACGCTTCCTAGCATCGAAATCGCTGGTGCCGATTTGATCTAGTAGATAAAGACGATTATTCCGGCTTTTATACTCAACACGTTGAAACGATGGAATTAATCTCTCCGTCTTGAGTTTTTCGCGGTAATGCAAAAAATAGCAGAAATTATCGAACGAGAGCAGAATATCGTCTTCAAGATAGATAAAATGAGTGTAGTCGGATTCTTCGTGGAGAAATCTATCGACGATAAATTGTTTATGGGTCCAAGGCAGAAGCCATGGATCGGCAAGGTTCGTAAAGCTAGCAATCGACAAGGTCTTACGCGACCCAGGCCTTAATGGATACTCCTTCAGGAGCGGTTCGGCGAGTCTATTGATCTTTTCGAGGGAATTCAGATCGTCGACATTGCTGGTGATGATAATATCGAGCGCTTCCACCGGAAATTCTGCCAGCGCCCGCATGACCTGAAAGAGACATTGAAGCCGCGAATCCCGGAAATGGAAAGTAATCGCGACAAGAATGCGAAGCGGGTAGATGGGCACTGTCTCCAAATTCTACGTGTCCCTCTCGTTGACCAGATGCAAGGTGCAGCTACCAGCTCAGGCGATAGCTTCGAGAATCAGTGACTCAACTCGGTTGAACGCATCGGGGATCACGTCCGCGTGTCGGTCCACACCGACCAGTTCAGCGTGGGTGGAGATCCTGGGCTCGCAGCGAAGGACCTCACGGAACCCAGCCCGCGTCAGCATCCCGCGCAACGTGCCTTCGTCGTAGAGATAGGTATGGCCGAATTCATGCATCACGAGGTTCAGAGCGTGAACCGGACTGGCTTCCTCCGCACGCTGTGTGGCTGACCCGAACGTCCGGTTGAACCAGCGAATGTAACCTTGGGCGTCGGGATCGTCAGAATCGGGTAGCAGCCGGATCACATCCAGGTTGGGCGTCGTGAGGCGTAGCACCCCGCCGGGCTGAAGCACCCGATGCGCCTCGCCTATCAGCTGCAGCCCGGCCTCGTACGGCACGTGTTCGATCATGTGTTCACAAGCCATGTAACGAAACGACGCCGATGGCATCGGCCAAGGCTTGGTCGCGTTGAGATAGACAGTCTCACGTTTAACGGGTACCAGATCGGTGCACAGCCACCCGTCGATCACATCTGGGCCGGACCCGATGGAAAGGCACCGTTTTTCCGGTGGAGTCCCATTGAAATAGCGGTCTAGCTGTCGGCGCCGGCGAACCAGACCTGCGGCCTTGAGACCCAGCAACAACAGTCCGGGTGCCGATTTCGGCGCGAAATCCTTGATTGATCGCCCCATCTTCTTCCTCTTCCGTCAGGCAAGGCTGATTTGAAACGCTTGACCGGATATCGCTTGCAGGATAAGTCATGACGCTTCAGTCGGTAGTCGAGATGTCATGAGTGACCCAACTATCGGCTTCCTAAATAGGGACGTGCGGAAGTACGGAGCCGGATGTCTGTTAGCGCGGGCGGGACGAGGCGTTCGGCTTGTCCCCTGAATGTCCGTATGGTCGGGTTCTCAATGACAAGAAGCCTCGATCCGGCTACATCTTGTATACCATAATTTATGGCTTGGCCTTGGGCAGCAGCCCAGTCCGTCAAATTCTCTCTTGTTGCTCGCGCCGTCTCCGGGTTCCAAGCACCGTAGAACTTCTGTTCAGAGATGCAAATGGGGACCAAACCTTCATTCGACACGGCCTCCCACACAGCGGCCGCCACACCCGGCGCGTGCAGCACGCGAAAATCATCCATCGCGACCACGCCGCTGTCATTAACGAGATCTCGAGCGGTATTGATATCGGTGCGAACAACGCTGTACAAATGACCGCCGTCGACGTGGGCAAAACGTAGCGACCGAGGCTCGACCTTGCCGATAAGATGCTCAGATAGTTCAGCAATCACGACCGGGGGTCGGTCCACCCATCGCAGGTAGTTCTCTTCGAATTTTTTACGGTTCAGACCGCTATAGGATTGAGAGTTTTCTGCGACATTCTCAGTGTCTCCCTCAGCATCATTAAAAATGTCACATACAATCACTTTTTCTTCAGTTCCTGCGTGACACCCCAAGACAATAGCGCTCTTACCATATAGTGCCCCGATTTCAAGCAGATCTCCGCGAACTCCATGTCCAGTCTGCATCCTGAGAATACGATCGAACAACAGAAAATCTATGTCCCAAAATGCTCCAACGACCCTATTGCGCCCTCGCCAGTATTCCTGGACGCATTTAGATACCTCAAATGGCATTCTTAACGCTCGTACTCGTCCGGCATCAGGGGAGCCGGAGTGGCCATCTTGCGGGCAACAGCTCGGCAGCCCGATATCTGGTGAGGTCTCGCCGAGTCGGGTCGAGGTACGCAGATCGGACATCGCGTCGGGTCACGTTCAAACTCCCCCCATCTCGCCTTCCAGTCTCGCATTCCAGCACTTCCGGCGCCGAGCTTAGACCCCGACGGCCGCCGTCAGGGCGTTTCCGTAGTTTCCAGGCTGACCGGATTGTGTTTCGGTCCGTGAGCAGTTCAGGCTGAACCTTACCTAGTAGGCAGCCGCCGCGGAGTGAGGTGGTCCAATTACCCATGCGGTCGTGGTATCGACACCGGCCCGGCCGCCGTCCGTGCCTGAGCACGAGCAGTGCCAAGTCGTATCGATGGCCGTTGATGGCGCCTCCGGATGCGAATCGCCTGCCGACTGCGGCGCAATGCGATAGCGTACAAGCGTCCGAGCGATATCGGATTTAGCGTTTAATCGGCTTAGTCTGATCGAAGAGGAAGAAATTGCGGAAGCCAGTAAAAGAATTCGCGCCCAAATCAGCCATCGACCTGTTCTTTACTCTGAAGTATGCCCGATGGCGGCTGCCTCTTCGCCAAAAATACCAGGCTTTCGTCGACAAAAAATGCGGCGTCGAGGTAGGCGGTCCAAGCACGCTCTTTAAAACCGTGCTGCCTCTTTATCAATTTGTTGAACGGTTGGACGGGGTGAACTTCTCTACGGAAACGGTCTGGGAAGGCAGTATTAAAGCGGGAGAGAATTTCAATTATTACGAGGATAAATCTGGCCGCCAATTCATTGCCGAGGCCACTGACCTCAGTGAAATCGCAACTGGGCGGTACGATTTTCTTCTCTCCTCGAACTGCTTGGAGCACGTCGCCAACCCCATCAAAGCTCTTACGGAATGGAAAAGGGTAATCCAGGCTGGGGGAGCCCTGGTACTCGTCCTCCCGAACAAAAAGAGCAACTTCGATCACCGGCGCCCGGTCACGAATTTCGAGCATCTACTGGATGATTTCAACTCTGATGTAGGTGAGGATGATCTCACCCATCTAGACGAAATCTTATCGCTACACGACTTACGCATGGACCCGCCGGCCGGCGACCTGAAGCATTTTAGGGAACGAAGCCTGGAGAACTTTCAGAACCGAACTCTTCATCATCATGTGTTTGATGTCCAGCTCATCGAAGAAATGCTGCACTATGTTGGACTTGAAATCTTGGATATGGCGACCACGCGAACCGACTTCTTTGCGCTTGCAAAGAAGAACAAGGAAGAACTCTGAGGCCGGCCTCGCGTCCGATTGACCAAGCGCTGGACGCTGCGAGCTTATCTTGAAGCTGCTGAACAACCTGCGCACCGGATCCGAGCGCGATTCCCACCTAGCTGCCCTGCGCTACCGTTTGGGCGGCGACGCACTCCGATTCGTTTGCGAAACCCACCAGGAGCTTCCACCCGAGCCTCCGTCCGGTCGGCGCACGCTGGTGTTGTTCGCGCACTTTGATCCCCAGGGCGTCGTCGATCCTTATGTCGTTTATTACTTGAACGCGCTGCATGGGCTGGGGGCAACGATCGTTTTCGTCTCTGGCTCACCCACCCTAACCCCGGAGTCGGTGGATCCCATCCGCTCTCTCTGCGCCGGCATCTACACCCGCCGCACGCTGTCGCTCGATTTCGGTTCTTGGCACCTCGGGTGGTGCATTCTCCGGCAGCGCGGCTGGTCGCTCGACCAGTTCGATCGCTTCGTCATCGTTAACGACAGCGTTTTCGGTCCGCTGTTCCCCATTGAAGAGATGTGGAGCGCCTTCCACGGCGCCGACATGTACGGGGCCATCGAGAGTGCCGAGTACGTCTCCCACCTGCAGTCTTTTTTCCTGGCCTGGGATCTCAACTCGCGGACCCGCCCCTTCCTCAACGACTTCTGGAATGGCTTCCGGTACATCGTCAACAAATACGCCCTTATCCGGAGATATGAGCTCGGCATGTCCAAGCGTGCTCGTAAAGCAGGACTCAGCATCAAACCCTTGGTCTCTGCCGCCACCATCAAAGCAACGTATAGGCGCTTACCTGCGCATCAGTGGGCCGCCAAGTTCTCCGGGCCACCCACCAACAACACCCTGTACTTCTGGGACGGCCTCATCGAGCACCTCCGGTTCCCTTTCCTCAAGACGATCCTGCCGCGTTACAACGAGCCGTGGCACGACTCCATGGCCGACCTGCGCGACTTCATCGAGCAGCACACCTCCTATCCCTACGGACTCATCCAATCGAACGTGGACAGGCTCGGCTGCGGAGCGTCTTCCTGGGTCAGGCCACCGGCTACGCCGTCCTAGCGGTCGCCGCCGCCGCAGACCGACCGTTTTGGATCGTTGTAGCAGGTGAGAAGTGATTTTTCTCTACAATTTCTCGGTAAGCCTGCGAGACGTGCCGCGGCATAGTAGCGTCCGGTTTGATGTGGATTTACGTGCTGTACATGGGGTTTGGGATGGCATTCGACCCCTTCCGGCTGGGGTTTGTGCTGGTCCTGACGTCCCGGCCGCGCCCCATGCTGAACTTGTTCGCCTTCTGGCTGGGCGGCATGGCAGCGGGTATCGGCGAGGCACTGGTCGTGCTGTTGCTGATGCGCGACTTCGCGCTGGGGGCTATCCATACCGTGGTGTCCACGTTCGAAGATGTGAGGTCTGCGCTCGTAATCTTCGCTGGCGGGCGTCTTCAGATCACCCTTGGTGTGATCATCCTGATGTCCATAGTGGTCATCAGGGTCCGTGACCGGGCACGGAGACAACAAGTAGCGGTCGGCAGCGGCGGTGTGCCTGGCGTGGCGCAGCAGCCTCGTGGGCCGGTCGCCGTATTCGCCTGGCTGGCCGCGCGCACGCACGACATGTTGAATTCCGACTATATTTGGCCGGTATTCGTGGCGGGCGCCGCGTCGGCTATCCCGCCCATCGAGGGCGTGGCGGTGCTGGCCGTCATCATGGCGTCGAAAGCCGACCTCGGCACGCAGTTGAGTGCCTTCGTCGTGTTCACGATCCTACTGCTGTCGATCATCGAGATTCCGCTGGTCAGCTACGTGGTGAGGCCGCAAAAAACCCTAGCGGTGATCGAGCAGATCCAAAGCTGGATACACGCTCACCTGCGGCAGATCATGCACGGCATACTGACGATGGGTGGGGTCAGCGCCGTGGTCCAGGGAGTGGCTAGTCTCTGAGCCGTCCGAGGTGAATGCCGATTTGCCGGCGAGTCCGCTTATATCGGTGTGTGTGCCCGTGTACAACAACAGCGCTACGATTGCGCGCTGTCTGCGCAGCATTCTGGAGCAGAATGGCGTCGAGTTCGAGATAGTGGTTGTCGACGACGCATCGTCGGACGACAGCGCCGCCATTGCCGCGGCGATGCTCAGAGCGGGAGACCGGCTGATCCGCAATGAACCTCGCCTCGGTCTCAACCAGAACCACAACAAGTGTCTGGAACTGGCCCGTGGCACCTATATCCAGTTCGTGCACGGCGATGACTGGCTGCTTCCCGGCGCTCTGAACGTACTCGCCGGATGTTTCGATGATCTGACGGTTGGACTGGCTTTCGCGCCTCGACGTGTGGTGAGTGACGACCTGAGGTGGCAGCGGCGCTACGGTACGGTCCACACCCACTTCCGGAAGCTTCGAGAACATAACCACGGATCGTCGCTGGTCACGCAGATAGCGTTGCGCGGCGCGAAAGATAATTGGATAGGCGAACCGACCTGCGTCATGTTTCGTCGCCAATTGGCGCTGGACGCGGGTGGCTTTCGTGACGATATCTATCAGCTGGTTGACCTGGATTTCTGGTTGCGCTTGATGCTGCGATCGGCAGTCGGTTTTGTGCCGCAAGAACTGTCGGTGCGCAGTCACACGACGGCCACCGAAACGACGCGTGTCATCACCACTCGAAAGTACTGGCTCGACCAGCTACGCATTCTCACCTGGCTGATTGTGGATCCGGCGTCGCCCAACGTTCTTCGGATCATCACAGGACTGTGGTGGTTACCCAGCTGGCTGGGGCTCTTTGCGGCCGCGGTGTCCGGACCGCAGCGGTGGATGCATCTGAAGACCTTGGCCGCTGCGCCTTTTCGTGAGTTTGTCGACGCTCGGCAGCTAGCCAAGAATCTCGGCAGTCACATCGAATTCGGCCAACGTGCTTGATGTGGCCTCCCGCAACGCATCTTGGGAGTTTGTTTGGCCGGTAAGGTAGGCGTTGACCGATATGCAGATTTTCCCGTGGACCCGTCCCGAAACTACTAACAGTTGGCCGCCCATGCGTTCAAGGGTGCGCTTGTTGATACCGGGTTCGATCAATCGCCCGCACGCGTAGTCGGCCTCGGTGCCATCCGGGCGGTTTACCGCAGGATGCATATCACCGACATTGGAGCAACCGACGGGAAGGCTGGCGGTACCCAGGCCCACTCCTGCCGCCCTGCGCGCCAACCACTTCGGAGTCATCGAGACCAATGGCAGCGGCGCCAACAACTTGTAGGAGGTGTCCTCCAGGTCGGCAAGTGCCTGCTTGAACTTGACGCGAATTTCCCCTAGGTCCAACGAGACATGTGTTGGGTTGACAGAAACGGTGGGAAACACCAACGCGTTACCACGCGTATCGTTTTCGGTGCGTTCGCTTATCGGCAGCGTTAGGGTGACCGTTTCGTCGTCACAGATGCGCCCCGTTCTCACCCCGAGCCTGCATGCGAATCCTGCGAGGAGCGTGTTGCTATTTCCGCCTATGCTTTTCGCGCGCGCATCCCATTGCGCAAGATCGACATAAGCGGTGACGGAAGGCACCTCGACGACCTGATCGTCACCCAGTTCCCGTGGGGAAGGTGGCGCCGATGCGATCGATGCGGCCACGTCCTGGCGGCTCTCGCGAGCGAAGCGTGCTGTCGCTGCCAGCGCCCGCGCCAGCTCCGGTGCCGATGCAACGGTTTGCCGGGCGTCCTCCACCAGAGCCCGCCTGCGGGTGCGCGAACCGGGACGTGGATACCCCAGGTACCGTGTCCGCCCGTCGGCGGCATCGGCGATCGACTGCAGGAGTCCGGCCCCGTCGACGACAGTGTGCGAAACCACCAGGCTGATCGCGGTCCCGCCGTCCTCCAGCGGCACCGCTCCAAGATGCCAGCTGGGACCGTATTCCGGGTCGATGGGTAGGCACGCCCGCTCGTAGTTCCATGCGCTCAGATCTGTGCGCCGCCGGGGTTTTTCAGCGATCTCGACGTCTTCGGGACCCGGGGAGTATACCCAGCGATCACGTGCGAAGGGCAACGGAGACCTTTCGACCCGTCGTCCCATCAGCCCGTATCCAAGATTGCGGTGAAAACGACGCAAACCGTCGACATTGACCGGGCGGTTGTATATCCAGTTGAACTGCACGAGCGTTCCGTAGCCAAGCGCCCGCAGACCGAGAAATGACGCTTGATCCATGTGTGCGAGTCGATTGTCCACCGCGTCTACGGTAGTTTACCTGCGATGCGGTACGCAGCGATTTGTGCCTGGGGGCACAGGTTCATCGCCGTTCCAGCCGAAAAACGCTCCCGACGAAGGTAATCTGATGTCCGTGGTTCAGTCTTCGATTACTGCTTTGCTGCGCGAGCGCGCTAGCCTGCAGCCCAACGATCCGGCGTTCACATATCTTGATTACGACCAGGATTGGGACGGCGTTGCGACAGTCCTGACGTGGTCGCAGTTGCATCGGCGAGTGGTGAACATGGGCGAGCAGCTCAGGCTTCGCGCGTCGACCGGTGACCGAGCTGTGATACTGGCACCTCAGGGACTTGAATATATCGTTGGCTTTCTGGGTGCGCTGCAGGCCGGATTGGTCGCGGTCCCGCTTTCTGTTCCTTACGGCGCCGCTCACGATGAACGCACTATTTCGGTACTGGCCGATACGTCGCCCGCTGTCATCCTCACGACGTCGGCTGTGATCGACAATGTCAGCGGATATGCACAGCCGCAGCAGGATCGATCCGCACCGTCAATTGTCGAAGTCGATTTGCTCGATCTGGATTCTCGACCGAGATCCGCCCGGCCGGGGTCTCGCGCCACCGGTAGCGACCAGGGCGATGTCGCGTATCTGCAGTACACGTCGGGTTCCACCCGTACGCCGGCCGGTGTCATGATCTCGAATAAAAATGTCTTTGCCAATTTCGAGCAGATCATGGGCGACTTTTTTGTGGACGAGGGTGGTGTTGCCCCGCCGGATCTCACCCTGCTGTCTTGGCTGCCGCTGTACCACGACATGGGTCTCCTACTGGGAGCTATCGTACCGATTCTGGGGGGCATACCCACTGTGGTAACAAGCCCGGTGGGGTTCCTGCAGCGGCCGGCCCGGTGGTTGCAGTTGATGGCCAATGGTCGTCTCACCGTTTCGGCAGGGCCCAACTTCGCGTTCGATTTAGCGGCACGCAAGACATCAGACGAGGACATGGCCGGGTT
>Ga0182012_10002000_pt1 | contig 22253 bp, 17 predicted proteins | sample 612S2SmetaG_FD_120486 | JGI IMG/M metagenome (GOLD analysis project Ga0182012, IMG submission 120486) | Permafrost microbial communities from Stordalen Mire, Sweden - 612S2S metaG | ecosystem: Environmental > Terrestrial > Soil > Wetlands > Permafrost | place: Sweden: Stordalen | collected... | reverse complement strand
GCTGGCAATGCCTCCTCGCACGACGCTTGGCAGAGGCCGACGTCCGCTTCATCCAATGCACGCACAGCTATAAGTGGGATCAACACTCTGATCTCTTCCAAAAACACACAGAGAACGCGGGCGAAGTGGATAAGCCTATCGCTGGACTATTAAAAGATCTCAAAGCGCGCGGTCTGCTAAACGACACACTCGTTATCTGGTCTGGAGAATTTGGTCGCACGCCTGTCTCGCAGGGAGGCAATGGTCGAGACCACAATCCTTACGGCTACTCACTATTCATGGCTGGCGGCGGCGTGAAACCTGGCTTTGCCTATGGCGCCACCGACGAGTTCGGTTACCATGCCGCTGAAAATCGCATGCACATCCACGACTTCCACGCCACAGTGCTAGCCCTACTTGGACTCGATCACCTCAAGTTGACTTATCGATATTCAGGCCGCGACTTCCGACTTACCGACACAGCCGGCAACGTGCATAACGGAATTTTCGCGTAAGGTTCGAGATAAATTATGCGAAGACATTCTTGGTTAAGAACTCATTCCGAAATTTACCTTTAGGATCGAACTTCTTCGCCAACTCGCGAAACGCGCTCAACTTCTCATAACGGCTTTCTAATTCAGATGGAGCAGTAGTAAACAACTTGCCCCAGTGCGGCCGGTATGCGAAGGGGCCCAATTCCTTCTCAATCATGGGCAACACTCGCTTTACCGCGGGCCAATCCTGCTTCCATGTAAAGTGAATCGTGACGCTTGGCCGCTGATAAGCCGTGCTCATCCACAAATCGTCGGCGGCAATTGCGCGAATTTCGGTAATCATCAAGTGCGGCGAAATATGATCTTTCAGGCGTTCCACGGCCATAATCGCCTCTATGGCATTCGTTCTCGGCACAAAATATTCGGTCTGCAACTCTTTCCCCGCGCTTGGAGTAAACCCCATTTTGAAGTGCGGGAGCCGCTCATACCAGGGACCTGCCACACCCATCTGCTCGGTACAGTTTTCCGCGCCCAGCTCAGCGATTGGATGGAGGTTCTTCTTGGCCATGGTCGCTCCGAAAAACTCCGCCTGCGGTGCAAACTGACCGCCGCCTCCCACTCTGCTCTTGATCCAGACCTCATTCACGCGCTGTTTCTGCCAGTCGGTAAATAAGCTCACACTGTATCCACTCGACTGTATTTCGTCGAAGTGATCGCGCATCTCCTGGAACGGCAGGTTCTCATAGACATACTGCTGCACCTGAAAAGTTGGCTGAATATCTAGCGTCACTTTCGTAATCACTCCCAAAGCGCCGAGCCCAACCACAGCGCCTCGGAACACATCGCCATCTCCCTTGCGCGTTAACTTAACAACATCGCCCGTGGCCGTCACCATCTCCAATCCAGCTACCGCGGTGGCCAAGTTTCCATTCTTCTCCCCCGAACCGTGCGTCGCTGTGCTGCAAGCGCCAGCCACTGATATATGGGGCAACGAAGCCAGATTATGCAGCGCGTAACCTTTGCCATCCAGATATGGGCACAACTGCCCATAGGTAATTCCAGCGTCCACGGTAACGGTATTTGCCGCGTTGTCGATCGCCACAACCTCGTGCATCGGCTTCAAAGAAAGAAAGCTGTCTTTGCTATCGGCGATGGAGTTAAAGCAGTGCCGAGAGCCGAGCACCTTCATCTTGTCTTGCGATCGAACATAGGCCCGCACATCTTCCACTGAGTTGGCCTCTTTGAGGCTCTCCGTGCCATACACCAAATTTCCCGACCAGTTCGTCAATTTTTGTTTCTCCGCCCATACTGCCAGCGGCGCCAACAGCATCTTAAGAAATGTCCGTTTGTTCACGCGCGAATGATATCAGAACTCGTAGCGATGGAACTGGATGTGAATCCGAGTTCACTGGATCTCTTGCCCAGCTCTGATGCCCGACCGCAACGCGCCCTCTATCGAGGCAATCCAATTTGCATCGCCACAACGATAAAGTCCGTCGCGCAGTTTTGTGGGTCGCTCCAGATTCTCCAGTGCGGGAGGAAACTGCAGTGGGATAGGCTTGGCGATTCGGTAGGTTCGCAGATGGCGCCAACTAGTGACTTGCTGTCCGAACCAGCGACTCAGTTGTTCCAAAACTTTCTCTTCCAAAGTGTCACTCTTGGCGGCTTGCGGATCAATGACAGTGGCCGAGACAAGGCTCTGCCCCGCCGGCGCATAAGTTGGCTGGACGTCGCTCGGCACGCAGAAGTTGTTGACCGGCCCTGACCCATCACCGTTCAACACTAGCCAGGGTTCTTTTAGAGGACTATCGGGCGCCGCGAAATAGACGCAGGCAATGGTATTCGCTTCTTTCTCTGAATCACCGAGAAGTTGTTGGGCTCGCCAAGGATCGCTTGCCAATACAATCGTTTTCGCTTCTAGGCGCTCGCCACTCGCCAGACGGACTGCTCCATTGTCGAACTCCACTACTTCTTTACCAAGCTCGATCTGTCCGGCAAGCCGCTCAGCCAGTTGCAAGGGGATGGCAGACATACCTTGTCTGGGAAGAGCCGCGCTACCGTGGGAAAACATGCGAAAAACAAATTCAAACTTCCGGCTCGAGGTAAGCAGATCCTTTTCAAGGAAGATCCCACCGAGAAATGGGCGGAAAAATTGGTTGATGATACCGGCTGAAAATCCGTGCCGGAGCAAATAGTCGATGGTCGTAGATTCCGGTCTTGCCAGCACCTCGTTCAAACTCGGAAGAGTGACTCTCGCACGCAAGCTTAAGATACGGGCTTTGTCAACAAACGTTCCGACTGGCGCCAATAGCGTTGGCAATGCGTCCGCAGGATGGCGCGTCGGATCGCCCAAAGTGTGAAGCTTTCCGCCAACAAACACCTTCGCGCCAGAGTGAAATCGGGCGAGTGACAGCGCTTCATAGTTGAGCAGTCGGCTAGCTTCCGGATAGGCCGTGAGGAGCACTTGGAAACCGCGATCAAGCAGAAAACCCTGGTGGGTGTCAGTGGCTACGCGACCGCCCACACGGTCGGAAGCCTCAATGAGCTTTGCGCGGATGCCGCGCTCCTTAAGCCGGAGTGCACAGGCTAGGCCAGCGAGACCAGCGCCGACAATCAACACATCTTCTATCATTGCTTCGATTGCTTGATTTCCTGCTTGCGCATGGGCATGGAATCGATGGTTCGGAAGAGCTGTTCGGCGCTAACCGGCTCTGACTTGCGCAGTTTAACTCCGCCGTCTTTGCCAATAAGCACCACAACAAACCCCTGACCCGCGATGTGCAATTTCTCTCGAAGCCTGCTGACTTCAGCGCCCTCGCCGATCAAGGTAAAGACTTGGAGGTCGCGTTCATCGAAGCCTGCTTCGTGACCTATGAAGATTGAGTGCTGCTCCCTTTGCCGGTGGTCATCTTCAGACGGCGCAAAGACCAGCAACACTCGGTTGTGCCAAGCTAGCGCATCCAGATCTGGAACCTTATTCACAAACATCGCGAGCAAACAGACCAATAAGACCATGGCGTTGATTTAGAAGCTTATGGAGCAACACTGGATTCGGCCATATTCAAAAAGACGCGGCTCAGACTGTCGGTGCCGCCATCTGCGCGCTGAATCAAAAGGATTGAGATGACGTCGTTTTGCGGATCGATCCAACCTTGAGTGCCGAAGGCACCACCGTGTCCATAAGATCCCTTAGAATGACCGGCAAGTTCTCCGAACGGATCAGTCACGATTTCCCACGCGAGGCCGTAGTCACTGCCTAGCATCCAGCCGACTGGACGAATACCTGATGTGTGTGATTCGGTCATCAGATGAACCGAAAACGGCGAGAGATAGCGATGGCCCTCATAAACACCGTTGCTCAGCATCATTCGATAAAGATGAAGCAAATCTTCAGCGGTCGAATACAAACCCCAGCCTGGAGCCGGAAAGACAGCACCGTGACGATACTTGGAGGGATCGCCACCTAGGATAGTGCCCGGCGCACGGACCAACTTGCCATCGTGCTGTACGTAAACCATAGCGATGCGGCTCACTTTGTCGGCGGGCGGAAAGAAAAAGCTGTCTTTCATTCCAAGCGGACGAAGAATGCGATCGGCAATAAAGTCTTCATATTTCTGACCAGAGCACACTTCAATGATGCGGCCCAGAATTTCGATCCCAGGACTGCTGTAACTCCAATGCGTGCCAGGTTGGAATAAGAGTGGCTGCTTGGCGAGTTCGCGAACAACCTCGGCAAGGGGAACGTTCATGAGCTGAGGATAATCATGAATGGCGGCAGGCGCGGGGTCTTGAATACCAGCCGTGTGCGTGAGCAAATCGCGTATCGTTATGCTGCGGTTTGGCGTACCGTTTATTCCAGAATCGGGGCCCACGTTGGCAGCAACCCGTTGCTTAGCAAACTCAGGTAGATATTTCTCCACCGGGTCGCGGACCGCTAACTTACCCTCTTCGGCCAGCATCATGATGCCAATAGCAGTGACTGGCTTAGTCATCGACATGATCTGAAAAATCGTGTCTTTCTGCATCGGACGATTCGCTTCAATGTCCGCCATACCATTCGCATGAAACTCGATGACTTCGTCATGCTTGGCCACTAAGGTCACAGCACCAGCGACAGTTTGTTGGTCGATGAAAGATTGGATACGTTCGGGAATGTTGCGAACTACAGTTTCATTAATGCCGGCCGGCGATTTTGATGAGTTGCCATCTGCGGCGCTGGCAGTTAAGAAAGAACACAAGTGAGCGATTGCGATGAGGAAAAGAGCATGTCGGACGGGGCGCATTCGTTCTTCAGAATAGCGAATGTAAACCACGCAAGGTGGCTGAAGCCGAAATGAAATGACTATTGCAGGGCCGCAGTGATTTTTCGGCTGAGCGCCCGAATGTGTTCGCGAACCATGGGCACATCGACCGTAGTGATTTGCCGGTCCTGCATCACAATGCGACCTTGGATGATGGAGGTCTTTACATCATGGGCGCTGCCGGCATAGACCAGAGTCGAATAGACATCGTAGAAGGGAGTCATCGTCGTCGAGTTGTGATCTAAGACGATGACATCGGCGAGTTTGCCCGGTTCGAGGGAACCTATCCGATCCTCCATGTGAAGTGCACGCGCGCCGCCGATGGTTGCCATTTCTACGACGCTGGTGGCGGGCACTATGTTGCGGTCTTGGTTAGCCAGTTTCTGGACTTTAGCAACATAACCAAGCTGACCGATAATGTCGAGAGTGTTGCCACTCATTGGACCGTCTGTGCCAAGCCCAACGCGCACCCCTTGAGTGAACATCTTCCATGCCGGGGCCACGCCTTTCGCTGATTTGATATGCGAGCCGATATTGTGGGCCACTCCCACATCGCGCGCTTTGAGCAATGCAATATCGGAATCAGTAGCGAAGATGCAGTGCGCAGCGACGAGACGGCGGCTAAGAAGGCCGATGGAATCGAGATACTCGATCGGCGTCTTGTTGAAATTCTTTTTGATGTCCGAAACTTCGTAAGGCATTTCAGCCACATGCATGAGAACGGGCACGTCGAGTGCGTCCGCTTCCTTTTGAACTTCGCGGAGATGATCGGCGTCGACTGTATAAGGAGCGTGCGGAGCGAAGGCAGGCGTGACGAGCGGGTCGCCACGAAAGTCTTGGATAAACTTCTTAGCGTAAGCAAGGCCGCCATAGGGCTCTTTTGCATCGGGCGCGGGAGCATTGAGAACGGTCTCGCCAAGAATGGCGCGTATGCCGATTTGTTGCGCGCCCCGGGCCACCTCGTCTTCGAAGTAATACATGTCGGCAATAGTCGTTACGCCGCCTTGAATCATTTCGATCATGCCGTAGAGCGCACCCCAATAAACAATTTCGCGATCAACAAGCTTGTGTTCTAGGGGAAAGATGAAACGCTGCAGCCGGTCGGGCACGTCGTCGCCCAGGCCGCGAAAGACTGTCATGGAAGCGTGCGTGTGTGTGTTGATCATGCCGGGTACGACGATGTCGCCAGCGGCGTCGATGATTTTGGTGGCGGTGTATTGGGCAGCGATGGTGGAAGGACCCACCGCGAGGATGTGGCCATTCTTGATGACGACTGCGCCATCCTGATAAATGGTTTTGCTGGGATTCATGGTCACGAGGTAGGCGTGATTGACGATGAGATCTGCGGGCGCCGCGGCGAGCGAATTAAATACGGTAAGAAGCGAAAGCAGGGTCAGGCGGCAGCGCATAACCCAGCATACTTGTGGCGCTCAGTTTTTCTCTTTGCGTTTTTCAACTAAGAGCGTTTTGGCGGTGAGAGAATCAATCTGGCGTATATCGTCCTCCGCTTGCGCCAGCGTATTTTGGATTTGCAAAAGCGCGGCGTCGTTTGAGCGTGCCCCTTGCGGATCGCGGATAATCGTGCGATATTCCGTATCGATTTCTCGAAAGCGGCGGAACAAGTTCTTGAGATAGGTTTCGCGGCGGCGAGACAGTTCGTCAATCTCGGAGGAACCACTAGTCAAAGATGCTGCGGACTTGCTGGTCTGCGCCTGCGCTTTGCGAAGATTGGCATTCTCCGTTTCGAAGAGTGCGGCATGTTGTTGGGCAGCTTTTAGATCGGTCTGCGCAGCTTCAAGGGCACGCTGCACGTCAGCCACGCGGGATCGGCAAGAGTCTTCGGCTGCCGTAAGTTCTTGCTGACGCTGCTGGGCGAGAGTGGCACGGTCTGCTTCCAAAGAAAGCACTTTGGACTCTAGTTCGCTGATGCGCGCACGGGCGCTGGCCAAATCCTCATTCAACTTCGGGACTGAGGGATCTTTGCGTGGAGCCGACTGAACCGGTTGCGGCGATTTAGCGGGCGAGGCCGGTTCGGAGACGGCTCGCGGCGCTGGAGCAATACATGGGCCTTGACCCATTTTGGCGACGGCCAGGTCCCGCGATAATTCCGCCACGCGGTGTTGGAGCGCGAAATTTTCCGCTCCAGTTATATGGGCGTGCCAGATAGGTACGCTAATCAGCGCCAGTAAAGAGACAGCGAGAATAACATTTAGGGTGCGCGACTGCATGGTCACCTCTGTCTTACCAAGATACGCGAACGGTAGTTGAGGTGGGACCCCGACTTGTCGTCACTGCTCCACTCAACACGCAACTGTAGCGATGGCGCTGGCCGTGGCAAGCGAGCAAGAGTTACGAAATAGGACGCTTGAATAAAGTTGAGCATTTTCGAAATCTCTTCTGGAATCGCACCATTAGAACGGCAAAACACTGCGAGGCCGGCGGTGCTATCGGCAAGCGAACTGAGCGCGCTTTGATAGGACTGATTCAAGCCGCTAGACCGGTCTTGAAGGTGAACAATGAAAAGTGGCGTGGTGGTATGCGCCAGTTGGCGCTCAAGCCGCGACGCACGTTCGCGAATTAGGCTGTCAGGGAAACGACGGCTAAGGTCGTGAGGATCGCTGGAGTTGATGACCGGATTGGTGAGATCCTCGCGATAGTTGGTTACATCGCTATCGGTGATGTAAAGGACAGCGACTCGCACGTCGGCTTTATGGAGCATCCCATCTGCCAAAGTCAGAGCTTGATCTAGAGTCGTGAGCAGGCCGGCCTTACCGGAGATAGGAAGCGACTCAATTTGTTGGGAAACAGCGGTGCGGTCGGAAGTTGGGTCGGAGAGCACGGCCAAGCCTTCTTGGGCATGAAGGAGAGCAACCCAGACGTTAGGTGGAAGCTTATCGAATTCGGCGATGAGCGACTCTTTCGCGGGTTCGACGAGCGCTAAGTCTCCAGTGAGATCGAGGACGGTGAGGATGATCAAGTCGGAATCAGGGTTGAGAAGTTTGAGTATTCTGGCGGGTTGGTTGTTGATGAACACGTGAAGATCGGAAGGAGCGATCTTTATATCTGCGGGATCAACCCAAAGCGGAATGATTATGGACGGTTCGGGAACAGAAGATTTTGGTGGAGTTGCCGCAAAGGTAAAGCAAGCGAGAAGGAATGGCAGGAAGCGGAGCATTAGAAATTGAACGAGAGGCCTAGTTGGACAACGCGTCCGCCGTGCGAGCCGATGATGTGGCCAGCATCGGAGTTGGGTGCGGCGAGGGAACCGATGGCAGTGTCGGGCGTGTCCCAATCGGCATGGTTGAAAACATTGAATGCGGTAGCAGTGAATTCCACGGTGGCATCTTGGCCGGTTTGGAAACGCTTGACAAGGGTGCTGTCGAAGTTATGGATGCCGGGACTTAGAACTGCGGCGGTGGTGCGCGGCGCGTCACCGAGCGTGAAATCGGCAGGCTGGACGAAAGCCCCAGGGTTGAACCAGAGCGCAGGACTTTGATTGGGGACCGCCGCTGAGACACCAGGCACTGAATCTACGGTCAGGCCGGAGATCACGCCACCGGTATTGTTGTACTCAGGATGAATGCTCAGAGGAGAACCTCCAGCCAGGTAAATGCTGCCACTGATAGACCAGTTGCTCGCCAAAACCTGCTGCCAACCGGATAGGTTAAGGATCGACTTACTTCCGCCAAAAGGCAATTCATAAACGTAAGAGAGCTGTATAGATTGATGGGGAACGTAGGGAGATTGTGCCCAATCGTTATTCCGGTTGAAGAAATCTTGAATGCCATATGGCCCAGAGTAATCATCGAACTGTTTGCCGTATTCGTAATAAGCAGAGATAGTGAGGCCGTTGGAAGCGCGCTTTTCGAGGCGCACGAAAGTAGCGTTTCGTTGGTAGCGTCCAATAGGGTAGAGGCCAGCGAGTTCAAAGGAAGTGTAGTTCGGAAAAGGGCGCAAAGTCGCGGCGAAGCTTTGGGTATAAAGCAGATCACCATACGAGAGAGCAATGGGATTGATGGCATTGGGATTAGCGGCGCTATCGCCCACAAGTAAGTCGTGGCCGCCATTGTAATAGGCGCCAGCCGCTAAGATCAGCGAAAAAGGCAGCTGACGTTCGATGGTGAGATTGGCGGATTGATACACAGGTTCACGCGCAGTTAGATCGACCCAATCCGCAACAGCGCCATTCCCGGCATCGGGACGAAGATCCGGCAGAGCGTAGGGCAAAGGTGGCATGCCGGCACTCAGAATGATGGCAGGCGAGAGTTCGCTGTTGGGGGAAACAATGGATTGGAGAGAATTGAAGCCTTGTGTGGCCCATTGCGATGAAGGCAAAGGAATAGCGCCGTGCGTGCGGGCAAACGATCCGCGAACGGCGGTACGCATATTGGCTGAAGGGCTCCAGGCAAAGCTAAGACTTGGGTCGAGACTGTAACTGATAGGACGCAAGCCTGCTGAAATGCCATTCAGAGCAGCAAAGCTAAGGGCGCCGGCAAAACCGTCGGCTGGATTAATAGCGTTTGGATTGACAGTGCTTTGGTGATTGTATTTTTCAGTGCGAGGTGTACGGCGGTTGAAACGGGTGGACAAAGTGACGGTGAATGACTTGGTGATCTCGTATTTGTCTTGAGCGCTCAAGAAAGTAGAAGTGTTGCGAAAATAAGAGGGTTGCGGTACATATGTTTGTTCCGCCAGATCGGGCAGGCCGAGCAGAAAACTAGCGAAAGGATCGCCGGTATCAACGATACCCGGAAGGCCCGTAATGCCATTAGAAAAGTGAAAATAGCCAGCGGGGTATTGCGGCGAAAAAGTGTTGACTTGGCGCAAGAGATATTCGCCCAGCAGACTGACGTAATGGCTACCGCGATGTGTGCTCAGACCGTCGTCGAAGGTATACACAGTTCGCGTGGTCCGGCCTGCGGGAGAGGCAGTTCCGAAGCCGATATATGGCGAAATAGCGTAGACCGGGTAAGCGCCGCCGGCAAGTTGCGTAAGGAACTGGCGGGCATCGACATTGAAAGTTGCGGTATTGACCGTAGACGGTGAAATCGTAAACACGTAAGGAATATCTGCATGGCGATAGTGGAAGGTTTGGTCGGGACTTCCAGGATTGGCAGGAGTTGTAAACCAACGCGGAGAGCCGAGGAGGCCAGTAGAGAAGCTGAAATCGAAGGTGAGGCGATTGCGCGAGTTGAACTGCTGATCAATTTTGCCGAGCATGCCATCCGCGGTGTTGGTGGCGGGTGAGCTGGCAAAGAAATTGTTCTGGAAATACGGACCGGCGTTGGCGTTCGGGTTGGGATAAAGGGCTAGAGCAGAGAATGCGGTTGGGTCAAGGCGGCTGACGGGAATCGTGTTGCCCGCAAACTGCGACCGTTGATATTGCAAGTTAGCAGTGGAAACCGCCTGAGTCGGATCGTAAGCTTGATTTGTTTGGGTCGAGGCAGGGTCGTAGATAAGGAGTGGGTTACCGCCGCTATCGACGATTTGCGAGAAATCACCAGTTCTTTGGGCCAAGGTCGGAACCGTTGTCAGCAGGGTTCGTGAGATATGTTCACGGACGCCTTCGTAGGAGAGAGAAAAGAATGTGCCGAGTCGAGCGCTGAGAACCTTTGGAATAATGAGCGGGCCCGAAACATTGAAGCCGAACTGATTGCGGCGCAGTAGAGCATTGCTCTCGCCTCGCTGCTTAATTTCGTGAGGAATTGCGTCCAGAGCATTGTTGCGGAAATTTTCGAATAAGCGCCCGTGCCAGATCGGTTTCGCGGTTTTGGAATCGTTGACGCGGGAGTCTTGACCTGGACGCAAACCCATGGCCTCAGTTTCCACTTTGAATTCTTCCGCAGCTCGTTCAAGCGGAGTCTTGTTGGCAGAGGGCGGCGCAGAACCGTCGTCGTTTGGAGCAAGTAGGTTCAACGTTCCCACTAGCACGGCGACGGCTAGGAACATTTCCTTTATTCTAGGCGACAGCAAATTTACTGCGATAATCGCAGCACTTGCAGAGCAACTTGTTGAAAGGCTTGCGATAGTTCCGAGGTGTTGTTGGCCAGGATGAACTGCCCGGACGGGCGGCTGGCGTCATAATTCGATGCTCGCGGATCGTTGGCCACACGCTCCATAAAATCTTGGTCTATCGCCATTGGTTCGTTACCGGAGAGACCAATGCTATAGATAATGGTGTTGTAAGTCGTATCGCTACGGATTTTGAACGCCATCGAATCGGCAGCGTTCATCGCCGCCCAGCGGGCCGTTCTCGGCATATCCGGCCTGATCTGGTTGCTATAGGCAGTATTGCTTGCCGGGAAGTAATCAAGCGGCAGGTAGCCACCGTCAACCGTTGAATTGCCGTGAACGTCGGTGGATGGAAGATACGCGATGTCCTGCCTGCCGAATACTGGGCTCTGGTTTGCGTAAAAGACGCAGCCAGGTGCGTTGATGACGGACCAGGCCACGGTTTGCGAAATTGAATCTGTGGTTGTTGGTGCAACAGCACCTGTATAACCAGTTTGATTCAAAGTATAGATGTCGGTTGCGGTTTCAGTTGAAGCGTCACCAAACACTCCGGTAAGTGTCGATGCCGAGCAACTGCTCGCCGGCACGGTGACGGTTTGGGATGTATTCAACGCATCGTAACGCTGATCCTGCTGCCGCTTTACCACAAAATTTCCCGTAAACGAGTTTGCTTGCCCGTCGGTAAACAGAACGATAATGTTAAGTGCGCCAGCAGAATTGACCGTGTTCTGAATCTGAACATAGCCGTTATAAAGTCCTTCAACCGTGTTCGTATCACCGCCACAAACTAGCTTTGAGAGCGTGTCGTTTAAATTCGGGCTCCCAGACTTAAATGTTGTTTGAACCGGGAAATCCACATTGGCGGTAAACTGAAACGTCACTAATCCCAACTGATCCCGGCCATCCACAAACTGGTTAGCGAAATTCTCCGCGCTTGCAATGAGAGCTGCGCAAGATCCAGCGTTGTTCATCGAACCTGATCTGTCGAGTACCAGGATGATGTTGGCATTCCGGCGCGTTGCCTGTCCAGACGCCGAAACGGTGCTGTTGTTAAACCCCAGAATCTTCATGAAATAAAGGGGGACGACAACAGATACATTCACTGTTACGGTAATTCTCTGCTGCACCGGAGGTGAAACAACAATGCTATTCGCGATATTCTGTCCACCTACTACCGACGCGTTCATTAATCCCGGAGGGAAATTCGCGGTGAAGTACTGAGCGCCAATCAGCTGCGCGTTTGCTGTTTGGTCGGCAATTGATTGGCCCACGCTTAATGATCGAGCCGCAGCAAGGGCGGCGGCATCAACCGCCGAAGAGAGCCGGGCTTTCACAAGATATAAAACTGCACCATCGATGCACACCCCGACGATAGGGATAAGGAATAAGGCGGCAACAACGGCAACGAGGATAATCGTTGCCCCGCGCTGTTTGGCCCTCGCCCTTATCATGCACTACTTATCGGATGAACGGACGATTGACCTTAGTAAGCTGGGCCGCGATATCCTCAAGGCTTATGCTCTCCTCTTCCGGGGAACAAAGGTTGGGACGCGAAGAACTGATCGGCCGTCGAATTGCCCTGATCAGCGTGTCGATTGGCGCGGCTATCGCAATTTCGAAGATCGCAGTCGGCGCTCAAGTCGGATCTGCGGCCGTGACGTCCGACGGTTTGGAGGCCGCCGGCGATGTGCTGTCTTCAGGCTTCGTTTATGCAGGCTTATTGTTAGCCGCAAAACCGCCAGACCTAGAGCATCCTTATGGTCATGGGCGATACGAGACCCTTGCTGGCCTCGCTGTGGGCGCCATTCTGCTATTAGCAGGATCGGCGATCTTTTGGCATGGCTTTAGTACCTTTTCAAAGCCGACACCCTTGCCGACCTATGCGCTATATCCGCTAGTAGCATCGGTGTTCATTAAGACTGGCTTGGCGGCAGCAAAAATCCGTGTGGGACGAAGAATCTCTTCCATGTCACTGCAAGCAGACGCTTGGCACGACATGACGGATCTTTTCTCAACCTTTGTGGCACTCATTGCCGTCGGCCTGACGCTAGTCAATCCGGTAAGATTCAGTTCGGCCGATCACGTAGGCGGCATGTTTATTGGAATCATCATCTTCTCGCTGTCTATCTCTGTGGTTCGGCGGACAGTGGATAACTTGCTGGATACAATGCCGGATCCTGGCAAACTGGCGGAAATTCGTTCGGTTGCGCTCAGTGTGCCGGGGGCTCTTGGCATCGAAAAGTGTTTTGCTAGAGCCACGGGCCTGCGTTATCATGTCGACCTCCATCTGGAAGTGGATCCTGAAATGACAGTTCGCGATTCGCATGAAATCGCAACGCGCGTACGCAATGCAGTGAAAAAGATGCTTCCTTGGGTGGCCGATGTATTGGTTCATGTGGAACCCTCGCCAGTAGCCGTTATTTCTGAAACAACGCATGGAAAATAAAGATTTTGCACAGCTCCTAAGTGAAACAGCCGACTTGATGGAAATTGCCGGCGAAGATGGCTTCCGTATCCGCAGCTATCGCAATGCCGCCTCGGTAATCATCGGCTATCCGGAAAGGGTCCAAGACATACTCTCGAATCCGGAACGCAAAGTTACCGAAATAGCTGGTATCGGCAAAGGTTTGGCAGCGGTATTAGCAGAGATAGCGCAGCGCGGTTCGTTTGAGCGGCGCGATGAGATGCTCGCAAAATATCCGGCATCGGCTTTAGAACTGCTCAAGATCCAGGGTTTAGGCCCCAAGAGTATCGCCGTTTTATACCAACATCACGGCGTGAAGACAGTGGACGACTTGGAGCGAATTTGCCGCGAGCAGAAACTGCGCGAGCTACCGCGTATGGGCGCCAAGTTGGAAGAAAAGGTCTTGCGCTCCATTGAGTCGTACAAGAAAAGTGCCGGTCGATTCTTGTTGAGTTTTGGACGTCGAACAGCGGACGATTTAATCGCCGAATTCAAAGCGCTTCCTGGTATTGAGAACGTGGAAGCGGCAGGCAGCTTGCGCCGTGGGCGCGAAACCATTGGCGATCTCGATCTGCTGGTGACCGGGCCTAACGCGACCGCGGCTTTGGACCATATCATTCACCATCCGAAAGTACAGGAAGTTTTGGGCCAAGGTGGTAACAAGGCGAGTGTCCTTTTTGGAGTTGAGCGGCTGCAGGTAGACGTGCGCGCCTTGCCGCATGAGAGCTTCGGCGCCGCCATGCAGTATTTCACCGGCAGCAAAGAACACAACGTGGCGCTGCGAACGCATGCCGTTAAACAAGGGCTGACGTTGAACGAATACGGCCTGTTCACGTTAGAAGGAAACCAACGTGTGGCCAGCGAGACCGAAGAGGAGATTTACCAGCGCCTCGGTTATGCATGGATACCGCCTGAAATGCGCGAGAATTCTGGCGAACTGGAAGCCGCACAACGTGGACCCCTTCCGCAGCTTGTCAAGTTGTCCGACATACGCGGCGATTTGCACATGCACACAACCGAGACCGACGGTAAAAATAGCCTGCGCGAGATGGCTGAAGCCGCGGCCGCGCTAGGCTACGAATACATTGCCATCACTGACCACTCAAAAGCATTGGCCATGGCAAACGGCTTAGATGAAAAGCGTGTTGTCGAGTTCGCCAAGCAGGTGCGGGAACTGAATCGCGATGGACTTCCCTTGCATGTGTTCTCTGGTTTGGAGTGCGACATCCTGCGCGACGGTGAAATGGACATCGCTGAAGACGCGTTAGCTGAACTCGACATCGTCATAGGCAGTGTTCATAGCCACATGAATTTGGAATCGTCGGAGATGACTGACCGTTTAATGCGGGCACTCGAATCGCCTTCCTTGCGGATACTCGGACACGCCACCGGACGATTGCTTCTGCAACGAGAGTCCTATCCTTACGATTTCGACCGCATAGCAACTCAGGCAGCGGCGCGTAAAGTTCGCTTTGAAGTGAATGCCAGCCCTGAGCGGCTGGATTTGCCAGGACCTTTGATCCGGGCCGCCAAAGCAAAAGGCTGCAAATTTACAATTTCAACCGATGCGCACCGAACAGGGCATTTGAACAACATGATGTACGGCGTTGTCACAGCGCGGCGCGGCTGGCTTGAGGCAGCGGATATTTTGAATACGAGACCATTGAAAGAGTTCGCCGCAGGCCTCAAGAGTTAACTATCAACTCTTAAGCTTCTTCTTCGCTGTTGCCGCGAACTTCGAATCAGGCGCCAAGCTAATCACTTTCTGAAAAGCGAGTTTGGCGGCGGCATCGTTGTGCAACTTCGACTCAGCTTCGGCAACCCTGAAAAATGCCTCGGCGGAACTCGGGTTATAGTGCGTGGCCTCTTTGTAACGTGCCAGTGCCGCGCGGTATTCTTTCTTATCCCAGTAGAAGTTGCCTACCTTGATGTTCCGGTCTGCTTCCAGTGGATTGAGAACGTATTTCTTTGGTGCAACGGACTCGTCTTCTTCGGGGGGATTCGTTTCGTCAGGTGGCTGCTGCTCGACTGGTTTTTGCGGAGCGGGTGGAGCCTGAAACGCGCCAAATCCCGTGTGTAAAACGACAAAGAAAAGTAGCGGCAGTAATACGCGTGTCACAATAGAATTATAGCTGCCAAATGGAACTCCGCGAGAAAGTAGCGCAGCTTCCCACCCAGCCGGGCGTTTACCTTTACAAAGATGGCCAGGGAAAGATTCTCTACGTCGGGAAGGCCAAGAATCTTCGTAGCCGTGTTAGGAGCTATTTCAACGAAGACCGGCTGGCCGAAGCAAAAACCGGCAGTTTGATTGCCGAAGCGCGCGACATTGATTTTATTGAGGTTGACAACAACAAGGAAGCGCTTGCCCTTGAGAACAACCTCATCAAGCAATACAAGCCGCGCTTCAACATCCTACTGCGCGACGACAAGACCTATCCGTACGTAAAACTTACCAACGAGCATTATCCTCGTGTATATGTAACTCGGCGAATCTTAAAAGATGGGGCCACTTACTATGGTCCTTTCTTTCCAGGAAATCTGGCGCACCGGCTGGTGCATTTTATACACCGCCACTTCAAGGTGCCTTCCTGCAAAATTGACTTCAACCGAACGCACACGCACCCATGCCTGCAGTTCCACATTCACCGCTGCTTAGGGCCTTGCGTAAAAGGCTTAACCACAGATGAGACCTACGCCGCGGCAGTGCGCGATGTGAAGTTGTTTCTGGAAGGCAGGCATCGCGATCTGGCGAATGAATTGGATCGTCGCATGCAAACGGCCTCTGAAGAAATGCGCTTCGAAGAAGCGGCCAGTCTGCGCAATCTAGTAACAACTGTGCGCGAGATGGAACAGAAGCAAAAGATGGCGGCGGCTGAGGGAGACGACGTTGACATTTTCGGCTATCATGCTGAGCCCCCCCTAGTAGCTGTAAACCTGTTCCATCTGCGCAACGGCAAAATCGTCGATCGTCGCGAGTTTTTTTGGGAAGACCAAGAGGAGTTTGAAGCTCCCGCATTTTTTGAGGCCCTAGTCAAACAGGTTTATCTCAACAGTGTTTATATCCCAGGCATGATTCATGTCCCCGCGGATTTTGAAGGCAGCGCTGAGTTGGAGGAGTTTCTGAGTGACACGCGCGGCCGTAAGGTAGAAATCCACACTCCCCAACGCGGCAGCAAGAAAGCCATGCTCGGGCTGGTAGAGATGAACTCTAAGCACAGCTTCGATCAGCGATTCCGCGTTCTAAAGCCATCTTCGCTCGCGATTCAAGAAGCAATCCAAGACGCTCTGAATCTGCCCGACGCACCACGCCGCATCGAGTGCTTTGACATCTCACACATTCAGGGCACCGACAAAGTGGCCAGTATGGTCGTGTGGGAAGACGGCAAAATGAAGAAATCCGACTACCGCAAATTCATTATCAAGACCGTTGAAGGCAATGATGACTTTGCCTCAATGCGAGAAGTAATCACTCGGCGCTACGGCAGGCTTCAGGAGGAGAAGCAGAAATTCCCAGGCCTGGTTTTGGTGGACGGAGGCTTGGGACAGCTGCATGCAGCGGCAGATGCGCTTGAGGAATTAGGCATTACAGACCAGCCGTTGGCCTCCATCGCCAAGCGCGAAGAATGGATTTATGTTTACGGACAAGAGGATGAGCCAATCGTTTTGGACAAGTTCTCTCCCATACTGCACTTAGTGCAAACAATTCGTGACGAGGCACACCGCTTTGCCGTCACGTTCCACCGGACTCGCAGAAACGCGCAACGTTTAACCTCTGAGTTGCATGAGATTCCCGGTGTCGGACCGAAAACCGTCGAGAAACTGTTACGTACTTTGGGTAGCTTGGAGCGCGTTCGGCAAGCGTCGGATAGTGAATTGACAAAACTGGTGGGAGCATCCACCGCCGCACGTCTACGAAAGCACTTGTCCGAAACGGCAAGCGGCACGGCGGAAATGTCAGAAGCCGTGGAAGAGGCGAACGCCGAGCACCTCGGGTAGTCCAGCCTTCTCAATCGCCGCTGCCGTCTTAGCAATGGGATATTCGGTACGCCGCAACGTTATAAGCTTTCTATCCGAATCGTAAATGGCGTAAGCGGCCCGAGGATCGCCATCGCGCGGTTGGCCGACAGAGCCTGGGTTCACCATATAGAGCACATCCGGCACTAACTCAATACATCTCTCGGTCTCGCGAGCGCCAATCTGCGGCAAGCTCTGAACTTTCAGGTGATTCGAAGAAAAGCCGCCTTGATGGTGAGTGTGGCCAAAGAATGCCAGTGGAAAATCGAACCCTTGAAAGTGAGGAAAAGCTTCTCGCGGATACGATACATACTCGTCCTCGTCGGCCACTGATCCGTGCCACATGTGAAATTTGTCGGTTTTCACAGGGCCCATCGGCAAGTCGCGAAGGTACTCGAGATCAGCCGCTTCAAGATGCTCCATGGTCCATCTCGCCGCCTCTTGGGCAACTTCGTTGAACCAGTCCAAGCTATCGATCCCCGCCACAACTTTGTCGTGGTTGCCGCGGATGACGGTTGAGCAATTTTCCTTTACCCAGCGCGTAACAAGATCAGGATGAGGATTGTAGCCCACTAAATCGCCACAACAGACGCACTCCTGGTAAAGTCCTTTCGCGTGTTCAAGAACCGCTTCCAGGGCATACCAGTTCGCGTGGATATCGCTGAGTATCAGAAATTGCACAGAGTTATCAGGGTCACTTCCGGTGGAGATCCCAAGCGCACAGGTACGCCGATAGTCCCAAGTCCAGAGTTGACGTAGAGAGATGATTTAGCTAGATGATATTCGCCCTTGGTAAAAGGCGTGACAAGGTCGACAGCATTAATGTGGCTACCAAGCAAGTCCATGTTGATTTGCCCGCCATGGGTATGTCCAGAAATTGTTAGATCGAAGCCTTGCTTAGCGGCCACCGGAAAGACATCGGGGTTATGAGAGAGAAGAAGATTGAAGTCGTCTGGAGAGATCAACTCACTCGTGTGTTGCAGATAGGGACGCTCGCGGCGCTGATGATCAACGCCAACAAGATTCAGGCGCGCGCGCCCGAAGCGCAGCTGCTCATTCTCCTGGCGAAGGAAATGGATACCAACCTGATTCGCTAGTTTCGCTGTATGCGCCTCAATCTCGGCATGCATTTCGTGGTTACCCAGGCAACCCCAAATACCATTTGAAGCTCGCAAACGTTTCAGCTCTTGCAAACACTCTTCGAGCGGATCATAACGGGTAGAAATCAGATCTCCAGTGATGAGCATTACATCCGCACGCAGACCGTTGGCCGCATCAACAGCGCGTGCCAAATCAGCCGCAGTATAGAACGCTCCAATATGAATATCACTCAGTTGAACTAACCGAACACCTTGCAAATCTTTCGGAAGGTTGTGGAATTTCATCGGAACTTCCCGAACAACCAGGTCTTTGCGAATAATAATGCCGGTGCAAAGCGCCACTGCGGGCGCTGCCGCCAAAGCTTGGAATGAAGATCGCAGGATCTTGCGGCGCCCAGGGCTGAAGGGCTTTGCCGGAAACCAGCGCGAGAGCCAAACCACCAGCGCTACCGGCACAATCGACCACCACCACATCGTTAATAGCCCAGCAGGAAACACTGCCGCCCCATGCAGCCAAACATCGAACGGGTACACGTTAGCAATCGAAATGACCGCCTGACAAATCAGCAAGATTGCGGCCACAACCGGACGCACCGAAAAAGCTCTAATCAGGTAAAATTCTGCCAAAATGCCTGCCACCAGAAAACAAAACGTAGGCAATTCGCGAATAAAAGGATTTTCAATTCCCAAACCTAATTGTAGCGGCCATCCGCTTCGCTACAATGCGATCAATGTCATTAGTCGTAATTGGGTCAGTGGCTTACGATGCTATCGAAACGCCACATGGAAAACGGGAGCGCACACTAGGCGGTTCGTGCACCTATATTGCATTGAGCGCGAGTTATTTTACGAAGCCTTCAATTGTTGCGGTAGTCGGGGACGATTTTGCCTCGGAAGACCGCCAACTGTTAGAGAGCAAAGGGGTCGATTTAAAGGGTTTAGAGACAGTTCCAGGCAAGACATTCTTCTGGTCGGGCGTTTATTCAGCGGACATGAACGACCGCAAAACTCTCGTAACCGATCTGAATGTGTTCGCTGATTTCAACCCCAAATTGCCCGCAGTCTACGAGCAACTTCCCTATCTGTTCTTGGGCAACATTCAGCCCACTCTGCAGCTAGGGGTTCAGCAACAGATGCCGGGAGTTCGTTTCGTGGGTGGCGACACCATGAATCTTTGGATCAACATTAGCAAGCCCGAATTGCTCAATACGATTAAGCATTGGGATTTTCTTTTAATCAACGATTCAGAGGCGCGCATGCTGGCCGATGAAAATAATTTACTGAAAGCCGCGCAGAAGATTATGTCCATGGGCCCCAAGACATTAATCATTAAGCGCGGCGAATATGGCGCGATGCTATTCCGCAATGATAGTTTGTTTATCGTGCCGGGTTACCTGTTGAAAGACGTTTTTGATCCAACCGGCGCGGGCGATTGCTTCGCTGGCGGCTTCGTAGGTTATCTCGCGGAACGCGGCTTTGATCTCCGCAACGGGAAATTCGACGTGACCGAATTGCATCGCGCAGTAGTTTACGGTTCTGTGATGGGCAGCTTCTGCTGTGAGGAGTTTGGAGTTGAGCGTTTCCGCAACCTCACCCGCAAAGAGATCGACCAACGATTTGAAGAGTTCCGCCAATTCACGACTTTCTGAGTCGCCGGCTCAGTGGCAAGAGGTAGCAGCTGTTGTTGGGTCGCTCACGCTACTCATCAGCGGTTTTGCTTGGTGGTTATTTCGCCATGGCTATATTCTCTATTACGGAGATGCCCAGGCTCACCTCAACATTGGCCGCGGCATCTTCGATGCCCGTTCTCCTGGTTTCGATCAGCTCGGCACAGTGTGGCTGCCGTCGCTGCACCTACTCACTCTCCCCTTCGTACAAAACGACTGGCTTTGGAGAACGGGGCTTGCTGGCACAATACCTGTCGCCGGGTGCTTTGTAATCGCCGGCACCTGTCTCTATCTCTCTGCCCGGCAAGTTTATCTAAGCATCTGGAGTGCGGTCGTCGTTCTTTGTTGTTTTGCGCTCAATCCGAACTTGCTTTATCTTTCAGCCATCCCGATGACAGAGAGTGTTTTTCTAGCAGGATTGGCGGCGGCACTATTCTCCATCTTGCGCTTTAGCGCGACTCAGCAGAAGCGCTACTTAGCTCTCGGAATCGCTGCGTCTTGGTTTATGAGCATGACCCGCTACGACGGTTGGTTCCTGATTCCGTTTGTTGCTTTCTTTTTTGCACGATCGGCGACACGTCACCGCTGGCAAACCTTCTTTATCTTCGCGGCTGTCGCAGGATTATTTCCCTTGTGTTGGATGGCGAATTGCTGGTGGGAGACCTCGAACCCACTCGATTTCATCAATGGACCGTATTCCGCAGCAGCCATTCAAGGGAACCGTTGGTATCCCGGGTGGCATAACTGGCTTCAAGCTGCCCAATATTATTTCGCGGCAGGCAGGCTTGTCACTGGGTGGCCACTCATCGTACTGGGTGTTTTGGGAGCAGTCGTTGCGGCAGCTCACAAGCGGATGAGGCCAGCCTTTTTCTTATTACTCACTCCGGCATTCTATGTCTGGAGTTTGCACTCCTCAAAAACTCCGATTCACATACCAACGCTTTGGCCGTTCAGTTACTACAACACAAGGTATGGCGTTGCGGTATTAACGTTCTGCGCATTCGCAGCGGGGGCGCTGATCGACATAATTCCTGGTCGGCGGCAACGCGCAGTCATCGCGGTGATATTGCTGTCTGTCGCCCCCTGGCTTTTCCAGAAGAGTCCCGAGTCTTGGATTTGCTGGAAAGAGTCCGAGCAAAACTCGATATCGAGACGTGCCTGGACTTCAGCAGCCGCTAGCTTCTTAAGCACCAACTACCAACCTGGCGATGGAATCCTTATGCAATTCGGCGATCTGGCGGGTATCTTGGCTAAGTCCGGCTTACCGCTACGCGAGGCAATTCAAGAAGGAACGAAACCAGATTGGCTACCGGCAGTCGGAGCACCTCAAGATTTTCACCCCGCGAAGTGGGCCGTCGCACTTCATGGCGATATTGTGTCGAAAGCGCTTGAAACGCATCCAACATCACCGTATAAGCTAGTTCTGCAAGTCAAAACGAAAGACTCTCCAAATTTAGAGATCTACCAGCGCATACGATGATTGAGATCCCATTCACAAAACTGCATGGCGATGAAAATGATTTTCTTCTAACTTGGGCCGACGAAGCACCCAAAGAGAACTGGCCAGAAATTGCCAGGCGAATCTGTGCTCGAACAACTGGCATCGGCGGAGATGGCTGGATGCTTGTTTGGCGCGAATCCGGCAACCTGCGCACCCAACTCTTCAACTCTGATGGCAGTGAGCCAGAGATCTCGGGGAACGGCACACGTTGCGCTGCGGCCTTCGCCTTACTTAAAAAAGCGGCGGCGCCTCCCTCCATAACAATCACCACTGCCGCAGGCCCCAAATCTTTACGCGTTATCTCCCAGCAAGGTCATCGTTTTGTTTTTGAGATGGATATGGGATTGCCAAAGCTCGAAGAATTGAATGCGGGTATGCATTTGGCGGGGCGCGACTGGGACGCCACACTTCTCAATGTCGGCAATCCGCAATGCGCGATTTTTGTAAGCGAGCTTCCCGCAGATTGGCGAACCGTTGCAGCGGAAGCCGAAGCTCACCCGCGTTTTCCCAAGCGGTCGAACGTCTCAATGGTTCGTACCATTGACCGCCACACGATTGAAGTGGTTTTCTATGAACGTGGAGCCGGCGAAACTCGTAGCTCCGGCACCGGTTCCACCGGCGCTGCAACCGCTGCTATTCTTAGGGGAGAAGTTGAGACACCGGTTGAAATAAGAACGCCTGCCAGTAGCCTAAGTCTGCGGTGGAACGAAAGTGTATTTCT